>Ga0265294_10002444_pt1 | contig 24372 bp, 27 predicted proteins | sample MunlanPumphouse3_FD_192504 | JGI IMG/M metagenome (GOLD analysis project Ga0265294, IMG submission 192504) | Groundwater microbial communities from a municipal landfill in Southern Ontario, Canada - Pumphouse #3 | ecosystem: Environmental > Aquatic > Deep subsurface > Groundwater | place... | reverse complement strand
ATGGAGAAAATAGCACTTAACCAGAGTTTAAACTATACGCCTGTCTGGGACAATCTCCCTCTTCCCCTTTCGGTGACAGCCTTATATAATGATGGTTCTAAAATAATTCAATCGACAAATTTAATGTGGAAAACCAGCAACGAAAAGGTGGCGGCCATTACGGAAGAAGGCATACTTACTTTTACGGGGGAACCCGGCACCGTGCAGATAAGTGCAGCGGGCAAGGGAGAAGAGGATAAACTAATCGAAGATGTGGTAACGGTAAATGTGCCGCCCATAGAAAAGCCGAATCCGCGCAGGCTTTATATTGACTATAATCCTCTTTGTGAGGCAGGCTTTTTTTCGCCCCGGGTCTTCTGTATCTTTGATAATGGGGAAAGAAGAGAGGTTACCGAACAGGTGGAGTGGTCTGCCTTATCACCGGAAACAGCAAGTATCTATCAGGGCATAATCTATTTTTCCCCTAATCCCGGTAAAATAAGCTTACGCGCCGGTTTCCGCGGTTTAACCGATACTTTATCAGGCTATCTTCCCGGGGTTTCCGGTTTTAATGCACAGAGGGTCTCTCAAATACGGCTTAAAGAACATTATGTTCCTTTTAGTTTTACACCACTGCAGCTGACCGGATTGGCACTTAAAGGCGGGGGGCGTGTGGAAGATGTAACCTCTCAATTAAGATGGCATTCCAGTCAGCCTCTTGTCGCCCGAGTAGATAAAGGGGTCTTAACTTTTACCGGAAGAATAGGGAAAACAATAGTTACGGCGCAAGGTTTTGGTTTCCGTGATTCATTAACGGTGGAGGTTTATCCTGAAGATTTACAACCAAGGGTAGAGCAAGTAGTGATAGAAGGGGAACTGTCCAAAGGCGCTAACCAGTTAAAAGCGACGGCTTATTTTAATAATGGGACCAGCAAAGATGTAACGTCGGAAGCTGTCTGGAATACAAGTAACAAAAATAAAGTAACCGTGACTAAACAAGGTCATGCTATGTTTCTCGAAGGATGGGCTCCGGTAACGATTACCGCTCATTACGGCGGTAAAGGGGCGGTAATAACCAGACCCTAATTGGGGCAAAATAGTAATAGGAACTTGTGGAGGTAGAAGAATGCAATTACGTGTTGATACAGGGGAATCGCGGTATGAACAAATTGCGATTGATATTGCGCGGAGGATTGCGCGTGGCGAGTTTCACGTCGAGCAAAAACTTTCAGGTCGTTCTTTGTTAGCGGGGAATTATAATGTTTCTCCGGAAACGATCCGTCGGAGTATCGCTCTTTTGCAAAATATTGGGGTGGTTCAATCAATTACCGGGAGTGGAATTATTGTTAAATCAAGCGAATTAGCTAGGGAATATCTAAAAGAATATAATGAGCGTCAAGAAATAATGAATCGTCGCAACAACATTATTACCCTGATGAATCAGCGCCGTGCTTTAGATATCCAGTTAGAAAAGGAACTTTCTAGTTTTTTAGAGTTTTCCTTTCAGAAAACCTCGATTTTACAGCAAATCGAAGAAGTGAGCATCCCTCCTCAATCCTGGATTGTAGACCAAACGATTGCCGCAGCTGATCTGAGACATCATACGGGGACAACAATTATGTCGATACATAGGAATGGGAAAGAGATCTATTCTCCCCCGGCAAATATGGAGTTAAAGGCACATGATGTTTTAATTATCGTGGGAACATCTCCTTCTCGTGAAAAATTTAAGGAGTTAATCAAAGAAAAGACGAGCGATTAAAAGGCAGAAGGAAATTTTGCGCCAATGACGAAATTAAAAAGCGGGAGGGAGGTTCGCCGATAAAATGAACTTGATTGATTTATTACTGATCATTTTTCTTTTCTTAGGGCTGCTTAAAGGCTTTAAAAAGGGACTTTTAAATAGCTTGGTAGGTTTATTGAGCTGTTTAGTCGGTTTGTTTGTGGCGATTAAAGCCTCTCCCTATGTGGCTGTGTGGTTGGAAACGAAATTTCAACTTACCGCTAAAGTTGCGCAGTATTTTGAAAAACGGCTGGCTCTTTCCGAAGCTGTAAGTCAGCTAAAAATCGGCTCATTGCCGCTTGCTGATGTAAATGCACTGGGGGATAGCTTGTCTTCCTTGCCTGAACAGCTGAGAACTCAGCTCTTGGACTTCGCGCAGAAGATTGGGGAGCAAATGGGACAAGCGGCAGAGGCTAATTTAGGAGATGTTCTTTATTTATTTTTAGCCGAAATTGTTGTGAAGATTGTGGTGATTATTTTAATTTGGTTTATTATTGACAAAGGGCTTTGTTTTTGCGCTTGTTTTTTGACGAAACTTACTGAAAATACGTTTTTGGGCTTTTTAAACAAGTGCGGAGGGGTCTGTATCGGGCTGTTAATCAGGGTGCTGACTTTAACCATCGTGATTGGTTTGAGCAGCCCCTTGTTTAATCTAGCGCGCCATACGGAACCTTCTTTTTTAAGCACGGTGTTGCAGACTATTAGCGAGGCACAGCTTGTTCCCTATTTTACAGCTTTGTTCTCTTTGCTAACGGGGAGATTGTTGTTCTTTTAGCTAAAAAAATAACGGGAGGTTATCTTGGTGGCGTGGTTTTTTAGAAAAAGAAGAGCTCCGGAGTTAGCGGTTTTAGAACAAGAAATCCTTGAAAGCACCGAGGATTTTAGCAAGGGTTTAAAAAAGAAGCTAAACCTATTAGATTTTGACTGCAGTTGGCAATTAACAAAAAAGCTCTTGCCGCAAGTTGAGAAAATAAAGGCACGAAGTTTGGTACGTTTGCTTTTTGCTGATAAGACTTCTGAGCTTGCGAAGCAGTTAGAAAACAGAGAGAAGATCAATCATGTGATCGCCTGTTTGGAATATTTGCCTTCCCGTGAAACTGTGGAAGTTTTGGGGTCTTTATTAGCGCATCGGGATGAGACTATTCAATTGTTTGCTGCAGGTGCCTTGAAAAATCATACCCCGCGGCTTGTTGTTCCTTACCTAATAGAAAAACTCTTAAATTGTGAAGTCCCGCCGGCACGGGCGGGAGAAGTATTATTAGCCATGGGTCATCTGGCACAAGATGCTCTTTTGGAGGTTTATGAACAGGCCAAGCCACAGGTGCAAGCTCAAATCTTGGAGCTTTTAACATTAAGCCATAATCCGAAGTGCCAATCCTTTTTACGTCCCGCTTTACAAAGTGAGGATCCCTTTGTGAAAAAGGCAGCCTTGCAGGCGGTATCTACCTTGGCAATTGGTGATTTATGGTCAGAGGTAGCGGTATGTTTAGATGATTCGGCTTGGCAGATTAGGGTGAAAGCGTTAGAGGTTTTAACAAAGCTGAGAGCGGCGGAAGCCCTAGAGACGGTGAGACCTTTGCTGGAGGATGAAGACCCTTGGGTACGGAAGACCGCGGCAACTTTTCTTGAAGTTTTAGCATTAGAGTAGGTGATGAGGATGGCACAATTTTTTGTAGGGGATATTGTGAAAATGAAAAAAAAACATCCCTGTGGTAATGATGAATGGGAAGTAATGCGTACAGGCATGGATTTTCGCATCAAGTGTTTGCAATGTCAGCGGCAGGTATGGCTAGATAGACCTGCTTTTGAAAAGTCAGTACGGAAAATTATCAAGAGCAAGGTCGGTGACGGTTCTTGACTTGCTTGTGTCCCGCCGGCAGTCTGCGTAAAAGACAAGTCAAGAACCGTCACCTGGCTTGCATTGTGCGGTAATATGATAGAAAAGTGGTTCTTGCTAGCTAAAAATTTATGTGCTATAATAACTAAATGCGTCTTAAGGCTCTTGCTTTTTCAGGCGGGAGAAGGCGCAGCGCAATATCCCCGCTCCATCTAGGTGGTGGGGCCGTTTAGTCCGGGGGGAGGAGGTGAATGTGTCAATGCGGAACTATGAAATGGTTTATATTATTAAGCCAGATTTAGAAGAAGAAGGGGTTAAGGCTGTAGTAGAAAAGTTCTCTGCTTTAATTAATGAACATGGCGGGGAAGTAACTACTGTAGATAGCTGGGGCAAAAGGCGGATGGCCTATGAAATTAAAGATTTCCATGAAGGCTATTATTATTTAGTTGCTTTTCAAGGTGTTCCGGCTACAGCCCAAGAATTAGATCGTGTTTTAAAGATTACTGATGAAATTCTTCGTTTTATGATTCTTCGCAAGGATAACTAAAATCCGAGATTAAGGAATCAAGGATGGTGTTTTAAATGTTAAATTGTGCTGTTTTAATTGGCAGGTTAACGAAAGACCCTGAATTACGCTACACGCCAAGTGGTGTTGCCGTAGCTTCTTTTACTCTCGCTGTTGACCGTTCCTGGCTCAATCAGCAAGGAGAAAAAGAAGCCGATTTTATCCCCATTGTCGTTTGGCGCAAGCAAGCTGAAAGTTGTGCCAATTATATTGGCAAAGGCAGTCTTGTCGCTGTGCAGGGCCGTATTCAGGTCAGAACTTATGAGGCTAAGGACGGTCAGCGCCGTTGGGTGACTGAAGTAATCGCAGATAATGTCCGTTTTTTGGATAAACGTGGAAGTAATACTAATATGCAAGGGATGGGCTCCGTAGGCAGTGAAGCAGGAAATGAAGTAGGTAGTGAAGTGGAATTTACGGAAGAGGATATTCCCTTTTAATTTAAGAAGAGAAGGAGAGAACCAAAATGAAACGTGAACGAGTCCGCCGCCCACGCAAAAAAATGTGTGCATTTTGTGCGGAAAAAGTTGAAGATATAGATTATAAAGAAGTTGCTCGTCTTCGTAAGTATATTACTGAACGGGGTAAGATTTTGCCTCGTCGTATTTCCGGAAATTGTGCTAAACATCAGCGGCAGCTGACGATCGCAATCAAGCGGGCTAGAAATATTGCCTTGCTTCCGTATACAGCAGAGTAATAGAAATATAATTTACCGGGGAGCATTATTCGCTCCCCTTCTTTTTCTAAAAATTAATTTCTATCTACTTCTTGGAAAGAGTAGGGGTATTTAGCGTGTAGTTTTGAAAATACTAAATGATGGGGGCAGGACTTTGCTCTGACGAGCTAGAATATGAAAAATGTAATATGAAAACTGGTTAGGGAGGTATGAGCATGGCAGAACCTCAATTGGATATTGTCCGCAATATTGAAGCATTAGATTGTTTAAAAGCAGACTTAGCTAGTTTTCAGGCAGATTTATATCAAGCTTTGCTTAAAGGAGATGCGGATGATTTTTTACAAGCTTCATCCAAGCTGATTATTACTTGTTTTCTTTTAACCAAACGAATAGGTCTTAATTTTGGTCATTTAGAAAAACAAGTTTATCATAATACCCAGTTGCTTTTGGAAGAGGGAAACCGTATGGAGGAGTGGTATGGGGATATCTCTGCTTTAAAGGATTACTGGGACTTAAAGAGGTGAAGAAGAGGAGTGAATAATTCATTGCGAACCCAGGCTTTGGCGGAAGGGGCTTTGATGGCCACGATTGCTGCCATCTTGGGTCTGGCTGGAATATATTTGCCTTTTATGAGGGTTTTTACAGATATGTTTTGGACAATTCCGTTGGTGATTGTCACGGTACGACATGGGCTGACCACAGGGGCAATTTCTTTAGGAGTAGCGGGGATATTGATTTTAGTGATGGCCCATCCTCTGCAAGCTGTTTCCCTAGTTCTGCAATTTGGAGGTCTGGCACTTTTTTATGGTGTTGCTTTTAAAAAAGGTTATAAGGCAGCAATGACCCTATTAGTAGGTACAGGAGTAGCGATACTTTCTTTGCTTTTGGTTGTTGTGCTGACGATTGCGCTTTTTGGGGTAGATGTGGTCAATATCGCTGCGCAAATGGAAGAAAGTATAGAGCTAACGATAGACTTATATCAGCGGCTGGGTCTTTTCAAGCAAAGTGCACAAACTGGTTTGACGGAAGAAGCCGTGCGGCAGATGATGGAGGCTTTTGCCGGCACCTTAGGGTTGCTTATTCCGGCTTTTCTTGTTTTATGGGCTTTGGCGACAGCGTTTTTGAATTATCTGATTGCCCAAATAGTTTTATTGAGGTTAAAAATAAAGATAGTTCCCTTGCCTCCCTTTCGGGAATGGCGACTTCCCTGGTGGGTTATTTGGGGCTTTATTGTGGGTTTTGCTGCCTATCTGGCAGGTGATTACTTTGCTTTTGAGGGATTATTACGCCTGGGTATGAATATTATGTTGATTTATACGCCCATCTTGTTTATTTTAGGGTTGTCCGTAGGTTCTTTCTATGTCGGCAAATATCTTGCGAGCACATGGTTCCGGGTCTTCATTATTATCTTAGCCTTGCTTTTTTTACGTTTTGTTTTTTTAGCTTTGATGGCCATTGGTCTGTTAGATTTAGTCTTAAATTATCGTCACCTCGCCAGTTGAGATGAAAAGGTGGTGTTCTTCTTTGCCCATAAAATGGTACGGTCTTTTTTTAGTGATAGGGTTGACCATTTTTGTTCTCTCTTTGTTAGGGAAAAAGGGGCAAAGCTTCTTCGCTCATCGTGTCTCCAATAGGCAGGAACTTCTTTTGAACAATCTGCCGTTAGGACTATGTCTGCTTAGTAAAACAGGAAAGATTATCTGGGCAAATCCTCTTTTTCCCTTCCTTACCGGAAAAAAGATTGTTGCGGGGGAGGATTGTCCTGAATTTATACATCCTTCTCTGCTGCAGGATTTAGGCGGGAAATCTCTTTATTTTGAAACGCGGGAACTTTTAGGGGCCGAGGAAAAATTATCGCTTTTGACGTGTCAGGACCTTAGCGAAGAATTACGATTATATACAAAACAGAAGGGTTATTTGCCGGTGATTGCGTTAGCGCAAATAGATAATTGGGCAGAAGTATTAAAGTCTATGCCGGAAGATGTCAAGCCTCATCTCTTGGGAAAAATGGAAAGGACTTTGCGCGAATGGGTAGAAAACCTGGAGGGGTTTTTAAGTCGGATTACCGAAGATCGCTACCTCATTATTTTGAAGCAATGGGGTTTGCAACGGGCGGAAAAAGAACATTTTAATATTCTCGATAAGATTCGTAATTTAGAAGTGGGGAATGGCCTTCCCCTTACGCTCAGTTTAGGGATAGGCCGGGGAGAAGAACAGATTGGTAAATTGGGCAATTTGGCACAGGCGGCTTTAGATATAGCGCAGGAACGGGGCGGCGATCAAGTCGTAGCCAAGTCTCCGGAAAAAGTGCGTTTTTTCGGTGGAAAATCTTTGGCAATGGAAAAAAGGACAAAGGTAAAAGCCCGCCGTACTGCCAATGCCCTTAAAGAGATGATTTTAGATTCTTCCCAAGTCTTGATTATGGGGCATGAAATGGCAGACTATGACAGTTTGGGCTCGGCTCTGGGTGTTTTTAAGGCAGTGCGTGACTTGGGGAAAAAAGCTTGGCTGATCAGAGATAAGCATAATCCCGCTCTGGATAAAATCTTGACCTTATTCCCGTATGAAGCGGGGGCATACTTGGTTAAAGCAGAGGAAGCCTTGCGCAAGATGCAGGAAGGAACCCTCGTGGTAGTGGTGGATACCCATAAACCTTCTCTTTTACCTGAACCCGCTCTTCTGTCCGCAGCAGCTAAGGTTGTGCTGCTTGATCATCACCGCCGTGGTGAGGAGTTCCCGGAGAAGGCAGAGTTAATCTATCTGGAGTCTTATGCTTCCTCTACGTGTGAGTTGGTGGCAGAGCTTTTGCAGTATATGGGGGAAGAGGTGAAAATAGGGCCGGAGGAAGCGACAGCTCTTTTGGCCGGGATTACCGTTGATACCAAGAATTTTGTGTATCAAACAGGAGCAAGGACTTTTGCGGCGGCCTCTTATTTGAGAAGCAAGGGGGCGGATCCCACAGCAGTTCAAAAACTCTTTCAGGATGATTTGCAGACAGCCATTCAGAAAGCCGAGGTTATTAGTAAAGCGAGGATTCTTTATGGGGAAATTGCGGTTAGTGTAGGCGGTGAACCGTCTGCAGAGGCCCAGCTTTTAGCAGCAAAAGCGGCTGATGCGATGCTTAATATTGCCGGAGTAAATGCGGCCTTTGTTTTGTGGCCGTTTAGTACGGGAGTAGCGATAAGTGCTCGTTCTAATGGTAAAATTAATGTCCAAACAATTATGGAAAAACTAGACGGGGGCGGACATCTGACGATTGCTGCAGCCCAAGTGCCCATTACCTTGGCGGAAGCAGAAAGAGAGTTTCTCAATATACTGGAAGAAGTGTTGCAAAAGAGTAAGGAGGTAAGAAAATGAACGTAATTTTAAAAAAGGATCTTAAAGGTACGGGGAAAAAGGATGAGCTGGTTAATGTAGCGGAAGGCTATGCCCGCAATTTTTTGTTCCCTAGGGGGCTGGCTGTGGAAGCGACACCAAGCAATTTGCAAGATTTGGAGCGTAAAAAGAAAAGTGAAGATAAAAAACAAGAAAGAGAATTACAACAGGCTCGGGAATTAGGGGCGCAGTTAAAAGAAGTGCATTTAACGATTCCTGTAAAAACCGGCGAGGGTGGGCGATTGTTTGGTTCCGTTAGTAACCGTGATATTGGGGAAGCCTTAGAAAAAGAAAAAGGGCTGAAAATTGATAAACGAAAAATTGAGGTGGAGGGAACGATCAAAGAAATAGGGACTTATCCTATCGCGATTAAAGTGCATCCTCAGGTTGTTGTTACTATTCAAGTACAAATTGTGGAAGCGCCATAAGAAAGGGGATTAAACCAGCCCATGGAAGACTTATTGAGTACCTATTGCCAGAATAAGGAGAAAATTGTTAACAGAGGGATGGATACACAAAGCTTGGTGGTATATCAGATTGATGCGCTTTTAGATTTGCTTTCCTGGATTTTGGGTTCGGATAAAATGGTTCTTAAGGCGATGAAATTAGGAACAGCCCAATTGCTTCGTTCCAAGCAGGTGGAAGACAGAGCCTGTGCTTTAAAAAGTTTGGTTTATGAAAACCCCACTGTTGTGCTGACAGAAAAAGAAAGGTTAAATTTAGCTTTACTGGTAGAGGAGGCCGAAGAGAAAATTGTGGAGCTTCTCGCCAAAAAGTCCTTAGAACAGCAAATAGAACAGCGTGTTGTAGAAAAAATGCAGGAGCGCCATGATGAATACATCAATGAGGTACGCCTACAGGTAATTAAAGAAAAGGCACCTAATCCGGAAAATGCCCAGACTTTGAAGAGACTGGCGATTTTGGAAAAGAAGAATACTTTGGGCTTAGCTCGTTCCGCCATGGAAGTATTGCGCCCACAGACATTAGAGGAGATTGTCGGACAGGAGCGGGCCGCTAAATCTCTTTTAGCGAAAATGTCCAGCCCTTATCCCCAGCATATTTTGCTTTATGGGCCTCCCGGGGTGGGGAAGACATCCGCGGCCCGTCTGGTTCTGGATATCGCTAAGAATTTAGAACACTCGCCTTTTCAAGCAGAAGCGCCTTTTGTCGAGGTCGACGGGACAACTTTACGTTGGGATCCGCGGGAGATTACCAACCCTCTTTTGGGTTCGGTGCACGATCCTATTTATCAAGGAACTCGCCGGGATTTTGCGGAGACGGGGATCCCGGAACCGAAGTTGGGATTAGTTACCGCTGCACATGGCGGAATTTTATTTATTGACGAAATTGGGGAAATGGATCCTCTTTTACAAAACAAATTGCTTAAAGTACTGGAAGATAAACGGGTCTATTTTGATTCTGCCTATTATGACGCGCACGATCCTAATGTGCCGCAATATATTAAGAAGATTTTTACAGAAGGCGCACCCGCTGATTTTGTTTTGATTGCGGCAACCACACGGGATGCGGCGGAGATTAGTTCGGCCATCCGTTCCCGTTGTGTGGAGGTTTTTTTTGAGCCTCTTACCCCGCAGGAAATAAAAAAAATTATTGAAAATTCAGCGGCTAAACTACAAGTAGAGTTGGAAAAAGGGATTCCAACTTTAATCAGTGAATATACGATTGAGGCACGTAAAGCGAATAATCTTTTGGCGGACGCTTATGGGCTGGCTCTTTATCGTCAGAAGATGGGCGAGAATACTTCCGGCTCCTCAAACAAAGCACCGCTGATTACTGTAGCCGATGTCTATGAGGTTTTTCAGGTTTCGCGTCTTTCCCCTTATGTGACCGTTAAAAGCTCTTCAGAATTAGAAGTAGGCAGGGTCTTAGGGTTAGGCGTTTCAGGGTTTCTCGGTTCGGTTTTAGAAATTGAGACGGTGGCTTTTCCGGCACATAAAAAGGGTGAAGGTCAGATCCGTTTTAACGATACGGCCGGTTCTATGGCTAAAGATTCCGTTTTTAATGCCGCCTCTGTTTTGCGAAGACTAACGGGGGAAGATTTGCTTAATTATGACCTGCATGTCAATGTAGTGGGCGGCGGACGAGTTGACGGCCCTTCGGCAGGGGTGGCGATCTGTCTGGCGATCTATAGTGCGGTACAGGGCATCCCTTTGCGGCAAGATATCGCTGTAACCGGGGAGCTATCTATTCAGGGACGGATCAAAGCTGTCGGCGGTATTTTTGAAAAAATATATGGGGCGAAACAGGCCGGAATAACCAAGGTTTTAATTCCGGAAGAGAACCGGGCCGATGTTCCTAACAATTTAAGCGGGCTAGAGGTTATCTTCGTTAAAACGATGAAGGAAGTCTTAGCCCAGATTACCTGCAAAATGATTGATTTAGAAAAGAGTGAGGGCGGTTGAAATGTTGTTAGAAAAATTGCCTCCCTATAATCTGGAGGCGGAACAAGCTGTTTTAGGTTCGATGATGCTTGATAAAGAGGCTGTCTATATCGCTTTGGAGATGTTAGCGGCAGAAGATTTCTATAAAGATGCCCATCAAATCATTTTTACGACGATTGTTAATCTAGAAGCTCAGGGGCAACCGATCGATATGATCACCTTAACCGAGGAACTACATCGACAGAATAGTATGGGTAAAATAGGCGGGGTCGGTTATATCGCTGAAGTAGCAAACATCGTTCCTACGGCGGCCAATGTTGATCATTATGCCGAGATTGTTGTGGAAAAAGCGATTTTGCGTAAGTTAATTCGTGTTTCTACAAACATTGCTAATCGTTGTTATGAAGAGCAGGAAGAGACTCATCATCTTTTGGATCAGGCCGAAAGAATGATTTTAGAAATAGCGGAAAACAGGAACTTAACCGGGTTGATCCCTATTAAACAAATTTTAGGTGATACGTTAGAAAAAATTGAGTATTTAGCAGATAATAAGGGTAACATTACCGGAGTTCCTTCCTTTTTTATTGATTTGGACAGTATGACTTCAGGTTGGCAAGCTTCAGATTTGATTATTCTCGCTGCCCGTCCCGCCATGGGGAAGACCTCCTTCGGTTTAAATATTGCCCAGAACGCCGCGCTCAAAGGCGGAACATCCGTAGCCATTTTTAGTTTGGAAATGTCCAAGGAACAACTGGTGCAGAGGCTAATGAGTTCGGAGGCCATGCTTGATCAGCACAAATTGCGCACAGGCCGTTTGCTAGATGAGGAATGGATCCGTTTGACGAGGGCGGCACAGCCTCTTTCTACAGCCGAGATCTATATTGATGATACCCCTGCTATTTCCATTTTAGAACTGCGGGCTAAAGCGAGGAGGTTAAAGGCGGAAAAGGGCTTAGGCCTAATCATCATTGATTATCTTCAACTGATGCAGGTAGGGAAGAGGGAGGAAAATCGTCAACAAGAAATCTCGGAAATATCGCGTTCTTTGAAGGCTCTGGCTAGGGAGTTGAATATTCCGGTAATTGCTCTTTCCCAGCTTTCCCGTGCTGTGGAACAGACACAGGATAAAAAACCGAGCCTTAGCCATCTGCGAGAATCAGGGGCTTTGGAGCAAGATGCTGATTTGGTCATGTTTATTTTCCGGGAGGACTACTATAATCCGGAAAGTGAAAAGCCGGGGATCGCGGAAATTATTATTGCTAAACATCGCAATGGACCTACCGGTTCAGTGGAACTGGGCTTTCTTAAGGAGTTCACGAAATTTGTGAATATTGATAAACAGCATAATCTTTAAGCTATCTTAGCCTGCCTGAAGGAGGAACATACATGAAAAACAAATATGATGTCATTATTGTCGGAGCAGGTCCAGCGGGGATTTTTACAGCTTTAGAACTAGCGAACTTCAACAAAAAGCTAGATGTTTTACTAATTGAGAAGGGCAGACTTTTAGAAGAACGTGATTGTCCTAGCCCTCGTCTCGGTTATTGTACTCATTGTCAGCCTTGTTCGATTATTAGCGGTTGGGCTGGGGCGGGAGCTTTTAGTGATGGCAAATTATCGCTCTCTCCTGCGGTGGGGGGCCGTTTAACTGATTATCTGCCGGAAGAAACTGTGCAAGAATATATTGCTTATGCTGATAAAACCTATTTACGCTTTGGGGCGAATCCGGAAGTTTATGGGCTTGATTATAGAAAAGTTGACGATTTAATGTATGAAGCTTCCCGTTATAATATAAAACTTATTCCTTGTCCGGTAAGACATTTAGGAACAGACTTGAGTTTAGAAGTATTGCAGGGGATGTACCAGTATCTCCTTACAGAAACACAGACAGAGATTCTTTTATTAACTACTGTTGATGATATTTTAGTTAAGGAAAATAAAACTGTCAAAGGTGTCGTCCTTACTAATAAACGGGGAGAAAAACAGGAAGTTACGGCTCCCTACGTCATCGTCGCTCCCGGTCGGGGTGGGGCGCAATGGTTGTCTGAACAAGCCGCCAAGCTTTCTTTAAAGACGGAGAACAATGAGATCGATATCGGAGTAAGGGTAGAAGTGCCTAATTCGATTCTGGACCATCTTACCAAAGAGCTCTACGAAGCGAAGCTTATTTATTACTCGGATACTTTTGAAAATAAGGTTCGTTCTTTTTGTATGAATCCCGGAGGTGTAGTTTCCGAAGAGAATTATGATGGGGATATTGCGGTTGTTAATGGACATAGCTATGTTAATCCTAAGTTAAGAACCTCTAATACTAACTTTGCCCTGCTTGTTTCCACCCATTTTACAGAACCTTTCAATCAACCGATTGAATACGGCAAGTATATTGCCAAATGTGCGAATATGCTTACAGGCGGAGGCGTTATTATTCAGCGTTTAGGTGATTTGTTGAAGGGGAGGCGAACAGATGAGAGTCGTTTGAAAAAATCGACGACGATCCCGACTTTACAAAGTGCAGTGCCGGGGGATTTGAGTTTTGTTCTCCCGCAGCGTTACTTGACTTCTCTTGTGGAAACCTTACGCGCTTTTGATCATATTGCCCCAGGTTTATATAGTCGCAATACCTTGCTTTATGGTGTAGAAGTCAAATTTTACTCTTCCAAAATGAGGGTAAAACCTAATTTTGAAACGGAGATCCAAGGACTCTACACCATCGGTGATGGTGCCGGTATAACCAGAGGGCTGATGCAGGCCTCTGTCACAGGAGTTGTTGTCGCCCAAGACATTCTGCAGAAAATGTAGTTGACAGCAAGTTAATTCTCGTGATAATATATATACCTGTGAGGTAAGCTTTTGAGCCATTAGCTCAGCCCGGTAGAGCACCTGACTTTTAATCAGGGTGTCCCGCGTTCGAGTCGCGGATGGCTCACCAAATATGACCCTTTGGTCAAGTGGTTTAAGATACGGCCCTTTCACGGCTGTGACATGGGTTCGAATCCCATAGGGGTCACCAAAAAGATAATTCATAATGCATAACGCATAATGAAAACACTATAAATTATTGTAGGGAACGACGTCCTCGTCGTTCCGTCTTGTACAAGTTCAGGGACGGTTCTTACTCTTGCCTGAATTAAGAATAGAGGACACATCCGAATCCCGAGTTTTGGGGAGCTGTGGTGTAGTGGTTAACATGCCTGCCTGTCACGCAGGAGATCGCGAGTTCAACTCTCGTCAGCTCCGCCATTTATCTTTGTTAATTATTTTCATCGGCCTTGGTAGCTCAGTCGGTAGAGCAGAGGACTGAAAATCCTCGTGTCGGTGGTTCGATTCCGCCCCAAGGCACCACTTCATTTTCACTAGGGGCAATTAGCTCAGTTGGTTAGAGTGCATGCCTCACATGCATGAGGTCGGGGGTTCGATTCCCTCATTGCCCACCATTTTAAGAGCAAATTTGCAAATTTGGGGACGGTTCTTGCCCTTGCTTAGACTCGAGCATTCGAATTCCGAACCCCAAACTTTGAATCTCTAGTATGCGGGTGTGGTTCAATGGTAGAACTCCAGCTTCCCAAGCTGGCGGCGTGGGTTCGATTCCCATCACCCGCTCCATATTTCAAAAACAAAGCAACAAAGGGAAAAACGGAATCCTTGTTGCTTTTTCCGTTATTAGTTATCATCGAAGGCTTATCGAAAGAGTGGAAACGTGATATAATAAAATCGTTTAAAAAAGGGGGAATGAAAGATGTCCAAAAAAGTACATATTCAAACTGTGAATAAGCAAAATCTTACGCAAACAGTAAAAAAGGGCGGCTGTGGGGAGTGTGTCACTTCCTGTCAATCTGCGTGTAAGACATCTTGTACGGTAAGCAATCAGGATTGCCAGAAACAGCAATAAGCTAATAAGTAAAGGTTTGCCGTAACAAAAAAGGCATGATCTGACCCGGGAGGGTCTCTTTTTTTGGAGGTGAGACGAAATGGCTTATGATTTTTCTCTTTTGCATAGATTTGCAATAGAGGGAACCTATCTCGTGCTGGATATTAACAGTGGGATTATTCATGTTCTGAGTAAAGAGGCATGGGATTTTTTAAACACTTGGGAAAGGTGCGGAGGTGACCTTGACCGGACGGCGGCAGCTTTAAAGAAGACCTTAGGGCAAGAGGATTTAGTGGCGATAAGTAGTAGTTTTATCGCTCTTTGTGAGGAAGGATCACTTTTTAGTAAAGAGCTCTCTTTAGAGAATTATCAGCCTCGTGAAGAGCATATTGTGAAGGCGCTTTGTCTTCATGTGGCGCATGATTGCAATATGCGTTGCCGGTATTGTTTTGCCGGGACAGGTCCTTTTGGTGCGGAGCGGTCACTGATGGATGCGGAGACAGGAAAAAAAGCTTTTGATTTCCTTTTTGAGGCTTCGGGGCCTCGCCGGCATCTGGAAGTGGATTATTTCGGTGGCGAACCATTGTTGAATTTCCCTGTAGTCAAAGAATTGATTAAATATGGGCAGGAAAAAGCCATAAAAGCAGGCAAAATTCTCAAACAGACCTTAACGACCAATGCGCTTTTATTAAATACGGAGATTATTGACTTTCTGAATAAGGAAAAGGTGTATTTGATTTTGAGTATAGACGGACGGCCACAGGTACATGAGCGGATGAGACCGTTAGCCGGCGGACAAGGAAGTTTTCCCCAAGTGGATCGGCAGATTAGGGAATTTGTCAACAGGCAAAAAGATGAAACATACTATGTACGAGGAACATATACTCATTTTAATGTAGATTTTTCTGAGGATATCCTTTTTTTGGTGGACCGAGGTTATAATCGTGTTTCTCTTGAACCTGTTGTGGCTGACCCAGAGCAGGATTATGCCTTAAGAGCTGAGGATTTGCCTGTTTTAAAGGCACAGTATAAAAAACTAGCGCAAAAATGGTTAGAATACTATAAGCAGGGGCGGCCTTTTCAGTTCTTCCATTTTAATCTTGACCTGAATAAAGGCCCTTGTCTGCTCAAGCGTTTATCCGGTTGTGGCGCGGGGAATGAATATTTAGCCGTTTCTCCTTCAGGCGAACTGTATCCCTGTCATCAGTTCATGGAAAACAAAGATTTTTTGCTCGGGAATGTTTTCGATGGTGTGCAAAACCAGAATTTAAGAAAAACCTTCCGGCAAACTCACGTTTTAAACAAAGAAAAATGCAGGGAATGTTGGGCCAGGTTTTATTGTGGCGGTGGTTGTCATGCTAATGCGTATAATTTTAATAAGGATCTTTCCCAACCGTATGAATTGGGTTGTGAATTGCAAAAAACCAGATTAGAATATGCTCTTTATGTGCAGGTCAAGGCTTGGGAAGAAAAAACAAATAGTTTAAACAAGGGAGAAGAAATGCTAGTTGAAAGAGACAGGTAAAATAATGTATAATGATTATGTTGTTCTCTTCATTAGGAAAAATGATTGTTGTTTTTCTAAAAGCAGGGTATCCGGAAGGAAGGTGAAAACCCCTAAAGGCTTGATTTAAGCAAGGATGAGGGAAAGACGAGGCTTTGACGGTGGGTCTTTAGGGACAAATGAACAGAAAATTAAGAGTTCTAAAATTATGGCTGCTCAAATTAAGGTTTATGTTATTACGCTTTTGGACACCAGGGATTCGCCGTAAAACATTAAGAATAGGAGCGGTCATACTGGGCGTCTGTATTATTGGCGGTTCCTCTTTTTCTTTTATACAGAATAGACCGGCATTTCTTCTGGCTGACGGACAGCAGCTTGCCTTAGTTGCGGGGAAAAGCCAGGTAAACAAAGCATTAGAGATGGCCCGAGAGGAATTAACGGCAGAATTAGGTGCAGTTATTCTCGGTACTTCTTCAGAACTATCATGGCGCAGTAAAGGTAAAAGTACTGTTCAGCCTTTAAAAGATGAAGAACTTGTGTCCATCTTAAAAGAAAGATTGGCTTGGGTAACGAATACTTGGGCGATTCAAATTGATGAAGAACCAGTCTTGTCTTTAGCCTCAGAGGGAGAAGCCCAAGAAGTTTTAGAAAGCTTACAAACCTTTTATTTCCCGCAAGATAGTACTCAGCTAAAAATAGAAAAAAGTGAATTTCAGGAAGAGGTAAAAATCGTTCTTGTACAAGGTTTAACACAACAATTAAAGACAAAAAATGAAGCTATCGAGATTCTGACTAAAGGAAGAGAGAAAAAAGCGGAACATCTCGTTAAAAAAGGTGAATCTCTTTGGACGATTGCCCGTGACCATGATTTAACGGTGGCGGAGTTGCGAGAAATGAATTCTTCCTTAAAAGGTACATATTTGCAGCCGGGGGATTTGCTCAGTTTAAAAAAGATGGAGCCTTTGGTCACCGTAGTTTCTACAGCAACATTTACTGTTGAAGAAAAGGTTCCTTATAAGATTGTCTATGAAAGTGATGCTTCCCTTTGGCATGGGCAGGAGAGAGTGAAAGAAGCCGGAACAAATGGTGTGCGTAAGGTTACTTATCGGATTACCTTAGCCAATGATTTGGAACTGGGGCGGCAGATTGTGGCGAAAAAAACCCTGCGCGAATCTAAACCCCAAGTTGTACGCCAAGGTGCGAAAATGATCGTCGCCTCCCGTGGCGGCGGCGGAAATGGTGCTTTAAGCTGGCCTGCTCGCGGGAAAATAACTTGTGCTTATGGAACAAAAAGGGGAAAGGGAATTCATACAGGCATAGATATAGATGGGAATAGAGGCGATCCTGTTTTTGCTGCGGGGAAAGGTACGGTTATTTCTGCCGGTTGGAAAGGTTCTTACGGGAATTGTGTTGATATTGATCATGGGCAGGGGCTTTCTACCCGTTATGCCCATCTCAATGAAATAGACGTTTCTGCGGGGCAAAATGTTTCCGCGCAGAGTGTGGTGGGAAAAGTTGGTTCTACCGGACATAGTACCGGTTCTCATCTTCATTTTGAGGTGAGGGTGAACGGGCAATATACTAATCCCTTAAGATATTTGGATTAAATTTTTAATAATAAAGAGCGGGAGTTGATGACCTTGAGTTTATATGATGTGCTGATTATCGGGGGGGGCCCGGCTGGACTTACTGCGGCGATTTATGCTTGTCGGGCAGGCTGGAAAACTTTACTGATTGAAAGAGGTACTTTTGGGGGGCAGGCAGCTTCTACTGATATTATTGAAAATTATCCCGGTTTTCCTGCGGGTATTTCCGGATTTGAATTAATGATGGATTTTTATAAACAAGCTTCCCGTTTCGGCTGTGAATTCCTCACGGCTGAGGTTCTTGCGTTAAGTACCGGGGGGAAAAGTAAAAAAGTAGTAACAAGTGAAGGTGAAGTGGCAGGGAAAACAATAATCCTGGCTACCGGGGCTATGCCTCGCGAACTAGGGGTAAGGGGCGAGCAAGACTTCCGTGGCAAAGGCGTTTCTTACTGTGCTACCTGTGACGGCTTCTTTTATAAAAATAAAAAAGTTGCTGTAGTGGGTGGAGGCGATGCTGCTGTAAAGGAAGCTTTATATTTAGCGAAGATTGTTCGCGAAGTGGTGCTCATCCATCGTCGCGGGGCATTGCGCGCGGATAAGGTTTTGGGGGATAAAGCCTTAGGCACACCTAATCTTAAGGTCTATTGGGATACCGTTGTTGATGAGATTGTGGGTGACAGTAAAATAAACTCTTTAAAATTACATCATGTTAAAACTCAAGAAACGATGGAGCTGACTGTAGACGGTGTTTTTATCTATGTAGGAACGAAGCCTAATACTGAATTTTTAGGCGGGGATTTCCAGAAAAACCCACAGGGTTATCTGCTTACCGATGAAAGCTTAGAAACAACCGCATCAGGTGTTTTTGCGATAGGGGATTGCCGCCGGAAAAATTCTCGGCAGGTAGCTACGGCGGTAGGTGATGGGGCCTTAGTTTTAGCAGCGGCGGAGGGGTATCTACAGCAAGCTTAGTTTGTAAAATAGTATTGTGTTTAAGTCGGGAGGGGTAATTGATGTTGCCTAAAAGGAAAAGAGAGCAGCTTAAAAGAGGGGTTATGATTTTTTTAGCGCTGACCATAAGTGCCGGTCTATTGCTGTCCACTTTAGCTTGGTATTTGTAGGCGACAAGGAGACGAGGGGATGTGCCGTTTGTTACCTCTCTTATCCTTAAATTGCTAGGGAAAAAGAGAAAAAGGCTTGTTATAATGGGGATACGGTGACTAGAGAGGGAGGAGCTGTATCCCATGTTTATGCGAGCCGATTCTTTAAAATTAAAAATAATCAACTTTGTCTTAATCCTTGCTTTATTTGTTAATTGGGGCAGACCTGATTTTCTTTTTTCTGGGCGGGGAATTGCTTATAAGCTGTGGCAACGGGGGATGTGGCTAGTTTTAAACTACCAGACGAAAACTTATGAAACCTTAACCAGTACTAACTTTATCTTAAAATATACGCAGGCGGATCAAGAACTGGCTCCTTTAATTTTGCCGTTGGCAGAAGATTATTTATTTAAGGTAGAAAAGATTTTAGGAATTAAACAGAAAAAATACAGGATTCCTCTGGTTTTGTATCATGATGAGGAAACTCTTAATAAAAGCTTTGGTTGGTCTGGTGATAAAAGTGCTGTAGGTGTTTATTGGGCAGGGACCATCAGGCTTGTTTCACCTCAGGCATGGAGTGAGCATTTAGTGGAAAACACTTCTGCTTTGTGGGCAACATTTCAAAGAGAAGGGCCTTTGGCACATGAGTTGACGCACTTGTTTATTGATGAAGCTACTAAGGGCAATTACCCCCGCTGGTTGACTGAGGGGCTAGCCCAGTACGTTGAGGAGGAAATCACCGGTTTTATCTTAAGTGAACCTTCAGTGGAAAGTAAAGCTCATCCTTATCCTTTTGCCAGTTTAGTAAGTGACTTTGACCGGCAGCCTGATCAGTTTCTGGCATATTGGCAGTCATTACAGGCGGTGCGTAATCTCCTTGAAGAATACGGCAGGGAGCGTTTGACAGGCTTGTTGGCAGAACTTCGTCAGGGAAAAGGCTTTTATCAAGCCTTTGCTAATAATTATGGATTAAATTTTGCCGAGTTCGAACAGAATTTAAAATACTAATGTTACAAATAATAAGGTCACTCCATTTAGGGGTGACATTATTATTTAATCAATATATAATCGTAAGGGGAGTGAGGTAGAGACAAAAAAATTTAGGATGAGGAGTTAACATAGATGAGATTTTGTACCTTAATAAGTGGCAGCTCGGGTAATGCTCTGTATGTAGAAACACCCCAAACCAAGGTGATGATTGACGCCGGAAAGTCCGGAAAGGCTCTGGCACAAGCTTTAGAGGAAGCTTGTGGCCAGTCGCCCCGGGAACTGGATGCGCTTTTGCTCTCCCATGAGCATCGGGATCATACTTTAGGGGCGGGGGTTATGGCGAGAAGATATCACTTGCCTCTCTATGCTACAGAAGGCACTTGGTGTGAAATGGACGGTCAGATCGGCCCCATCAAGGAAGAACAGAAGCATTACATAAAGGAGAGTCAGACTTTAGAATTGGGGGATTTGAAAATTGAGTTTTTCCCTGTTTCGCATGATGCCGGTGAACCGGTCGGTTTTTTATTGACACAAGGGCAGGAAACACTAGGTATAGCTACTGATTCGGGGGTTTTTACGTCTCGTATGGCTAAAGCTTTGCGAAACGTGCATTGTCTTGTTCTCGAGGCTAACCATGATCCCGAGCTACTTAAAAATGGCCCTTATCCGTGGTCTCTAAAGCAGCGTATTGCCGGTGAAAAAGGTCATTTATCCAATCAAGGGGCCGGTTTGGCTCTCCTGCAAACCTTAGGCGGGGAAACACGTCAAGTGATTTTAGCCCATCTTAGTGCGGAAAATAATAAGCCTGCTTTAGCGTTGCAGACAGTAAAAAAGACGTTAGAAAAAAACCACTTCAATTTAGAAGAAGTGGAGATTACTGTCGCCCCGCGTTACAGGCCCAGTCGTTATTTCAAGTGATAAGGGGACGTTTCGTTTGTCACCCCGGGGAGAAAAAATGCAAATTCGCATTATTGCAGTTGGGAAATTGAAAGAAAAGTACTGGCGGGAAGCCGTTCGGGAATACAGCAAAAGAATGAAACCTTATGCTGTTGTTGAGATTATCGAGGTTGCCGAACAAAGAACCGCGGATCATCCTTCCCCCGTAGAGATTGAGCAGGTTTTGCGCAAAGAAGGGGCGCAGATTGCCAAGCTGATTCCTTCTTCTGCGTATGTAATTCCTTTGGCGATTGCCGGGGAAAGGTTATCCTCTGAAGGGTTATCCGGTTTTATTGATCGTTTAATCTTCGCCGGAAAAAGCAAAATAGTTTTTATTATTGGCAGTTCCTACGGAATTTCCCGGGAAATACTCGAAAAAGGCGATTTTCTTCTTTCCTTTTCGCCCATGACCTTTCCCCACCAAATGATGCGCGTAATTCTTTTAGAACAAATTTACCGCAGTATGAAAATTTTAAAGCACGAGCCTTATCATAAGTGAAAGATAGGGTTGTATTTTGGCTTTTATGGTATAATAATTCATGTAAAAAGCGTGAAAAGGGAGGGATAAAGTATGACTCTTGCGCAGAAGATGGAACAGATATTAAAAAATGAATTAAAGCCTGATAGTATAAAGATGGTTGTTAAAATAGCTCAATTTTTAAAGTTTAAAGAAAATCAAAGTAAGTGGAATGAAATCAATGAATCCGAACCTGAATATATAACAGAAGAAGAACGTGCCCATCTTGAAGAGGTTAAAATGAAAGGGGATTTTATTGATCAGAAGGAACTTCTGAAAGAATTGGGGATCAGTGAAGATGAAATATGTAATTAAGTATGCCAAAAGTTGTTTGAAATATTTACAAAAGTTAGATCGAATTACTCAGTTGAGAATTATTAATGCAGTTAACAGGCTTCCATATGGGGATGTTAAGCCATTGCAAAGTAAAGCAGATGATTATAGGTTGAGAGTGGGGAATTACAGAATTATTTTTAACAAGGATGACCAACATTTACTTATTAGGATTATTAAGATCGCTCCTCGTGGAGAAGTGTATAAAAAGCTGTGAACCTGATTTTTGAGTTTTATTTTGTGTTGAAGATAAAAAACGCTATGGATAAAAGCCCATAGCGTTTTTTATCTTTATTTCCCGAATTCTATAGCGTAGTGGTACTAATTATAACTGTTCTCGTGCCATCATTCCAGCTTACTTTATAGTCAAGCTTGGCAAAGTCTCTGGTCTTAATATATGTCCGTCCATCGATGATTACCCCTGTCAGGTCAATCTTGTCACCATTTCTTAAAACATAGGCTTGACTATTTTCGGCATCCCAGCTTACTTCTTCACCAAAAATTTCCGCGATTTGCCGCATTGGTAAATAGGTTTGATTTTCAATATTTTTTACCTCGAGAGAATTCTGCGAACTGCCTTTAGCGTCTGTGAGGGTATAGGCATTAGTGTCAACTTGTATTTCCATTGTTCTTCTGACCTTCTGCAGATATTCCGTATAAGTCATCAGGTTAGCCGTAGGTGTGGTTACGGTAAATGGAGCTGTTTTTTTAGTCTGAGACTGTCCTTGCATTTGCAGAGATGCTTGTGCTCCCTTTTCTTCAAGATTCATCGTGAAAGCAAAGGTATTCGCATAGACTTCCTGCTCATTTTTACCTAAGGTATAGCTTATTTTAAGGCCGTCCGCGGCTTTGGGGATCTCTCCTTTTTGTTGTAGTCCGGTTTGCAAAGCCCTGATTACTTGTAAATATTCCCCCTTGTTTCCTGCAATTTCCGTTATCGCTTCGTTGAGGAATGTTTTATAGGAGGTTTTTTCTTGTGGCTCTAATCCTAAAATAGTCATTTCTTCATCATTAAGGGCATCGAGAAAGGAATCTATGCACTTTTCGAGGTCGGTGATATTATTAATCGTATATTCCAGAAAACCCCCCAGTAATTGTAAGGCTTGTGTTCCTGTTACTTCCCAAGAATAGGTATTCCCGTTTTGTACAACGAGTCCGGGACTGTAGTTTTGATAGGCTTCAGGAATCTTCACGATCAGTTTTTGTAATACATTGTTTAGTTGATTATTCATAAAAGCATTTTGGTTAAGTTTGCTGAAAGGCTGTTCCGGCACATCAGCTATGGATTGGCGATATTCCTCTTGGTTTATCAGCAAATATACGGTATCACCAAAGACTTCCTGCAATTTATTACTTGTTTCAGGCTCCCCCATTCCTTGCGCAAGCTTGAGTAATTCATCTATCTTAAGATAGATGATATTGTCTTTACAGATAATCCTTGTTAGTATTTGTTCGGTTTTTGTACTATTATCAACAAGGAAGAAGGTACAATCTACAATATTTTTTTCCAGATCAGTTTTCCCGGTATATTTAATGGTAACTCCTTTTTGCAGCATGTTATAAAGTAAAGTTTCCGCTGCATCAGCAGTAGCGGGGACGGGTAGCCCCTTTAGGGAAAAAACGAAATCTCCTGAAGTTTCAGTCGTGTTCAGCTCGCTTAGTTCTTTTTGCAGACCAAGAAATCCCAGTTCAGCTTGGCTGCATCCTGCTGTTAAAGTAGCGGTCAGCAGCAGTAATAAAAAGACAGCCAATAATTTTCTTTTGGACATTTAACTCACTCCTTAGTATTATTAAAGACATAATGCAATTAATAATGAGAAGTAATGATGATTACATTATGAAATTTGTTTTTAATTATATCATATTATGTGTTTTTTTTCTAATTTTGCTATACTAAAGGTTAGGGGGGAATATTTGATGAAATTAGCGCGTTTTCAAGTTAATGAACAAATCTTTTATGGAGAGGTTCAGGGGGAACAGCTGCAAGTGCTTACGGGAGATCCTTTGCACAAATATCAAGTTACGGATAAGTTTTTTGCTTTAGCCGAAGTAAAAATTTTGGCACCTGTTACGCCCGGTAAAATAATCTGTGTTGGGTTTAATTATTCTGACCATATTCAAGAAATTCGTAAAAATCCTAGAATAACGGAGGAACCGATTATTTTTTTAGCGGCACCGTCTGCTTTGCTTCATCCGGGTGAAACGATCCATCTCCCTTATCCTGAACATGAAACGCATTATGAAGCAGAGTTAGTCGTAGTGATCGGGAAAGAAGGACGGGATATTCCGCCGGAAAAAGCTCGGGAATATATTGGGGGTTATACCTGTGGGAATGATGTTTCGGATCGGGATATTCAGAAACAAGATAAGCAGTGGACGAGAGCAAAATCCTTCCATACCTTTAAACCACTAGGTCCTTTCCTTGTGCGAGATCTTGCCGCGGCAAAGTTGTCCATTCAAAGTAGAGTGAATGGTCAGCTTAAACAAAAGAGTAATACGCAGTTGATGATTTGGTCTGCCGAGCAGTTAGTTGTTTTTATCTCCCAAGTGATGACTCTTTACCCCGGAGATGTGATTTATACAGGTACTCCTGCCGGCGTGGGACCTTTAACCGCAGGTGATCTTTGCGAAATTGAAGTCGAGGGTATTGGGATCTTGCGTAACCCGGTCTGCTGAAAAGGTATTTTAGGGGAATTATGTTCACGGTTCAGGTGATTGATAAAACTTTCTTGACAGGGGGGAATTAATATACTATTCTTGAAGAACAGTTAATTGTCGGGCTTAATTATCATAAGCGTAGGGTTATCTATATTTACCGTCAAGGAGAAAGAAAGGTGAACATGTTTTATGAGTGGTGAGCTGAAAAAAGAACAAGTCCTCGCAATTATTAAGAACAAAGGAAATGCCAAAGAAAAACTACTTTC
>Ga0265294_10002443_pt1 | contig 24373 bp, 20 predicted proteins | sample MunlanPumphouse3_FD_192504 | JGI IMG/M metagenome (GOLD analysis project Ga0265294, IMG submission 192504) | Groundwater microbial communities from a municipal landfill in Southern Ontario, Canada - Pumphouse #3 | ecosystem: Environmental > Aquatic > Deep subsurface > Groundwater | place... | reverse complement strand
CTTCCTACTAATATGCCAGAATTTACAAAAGATTATCCAGATGTTGCACTAATTCCTATAGTATCATCAGCAAAAGCACTTAAAATTATCTGTAAAAGATGGGCAAGATATGATAAAGTTCCTGATGCTGTAATAGTAGAAGGACCTCTTAGCGGTGGGCATCAAGGCTTTAGCTATGATGAGTGTCTTAAAGAGGAAAATAGTCTTGAAAATATTGTTCCACCAGTTATCGAAGAAGCTAAAAATTGGGGTAATATTCCTGTAATTGCAGCTGGTGGGATTTGGGATAAAAAAGATATTGATAAATTTTTAAATATGGGATGTGTTGGTGTTCAAATGGGTACTAGATTTATTGGTACTGTTGAATGTGATGCTCATGATAATCTAAAACAAATCTTACTTGATGCAAAAGAAGAAGATATCAAACTTATGAAATCACCTGTTGGCTATCCAGCACGAGGTGTAATGACAAATTTACAAAAAAGTATGTTAGAAGGAACTGCCCCAAAAGTTGCATGTATAAGTAACTGTGTGTTTCCATGTAAACAAGGTGAAGAAGCAAAAGCAGTTGGATTTTGTATAGCAGATAGACTAAGTGATGCTTATCTTGGTAATGTAGATACTGGATTATTTTTTACAGGTTCAAATGGATATAAACTAGATGAAATCATTACTGTAAAAGAATTAATGAATAAACTTGTAAACGGGGAATAATTATTTGAAGTTAACTAGAGTTATTGTATTTCTTTTAATCTCTTTATCTATTTTATATAGCTCTAGTTATGAAAACCTTACACAACAATTCAATCAAGCAAAAATTGATTATTTAAAAGCAGTTGTAAATGGGAATACTGATAGTGAAATAAAAAACTTAAACACTATTATAAGCGTAGGTAAACAAATAAAAGTAGATACCTCAAGATATGAAAACGCATTAAAATCAATTTATGCAAATAAAACAAAACAACAAACCAAAACTTTAACTATTGCAAATTCCACTCCAAAACAACTAACTATTTCAAATCCAAAACCACCACAACAAGTTAAACAACTTATAGATTCAAAATTTACTATAACATCAGTTACTGCAAATAATAATGATATTATCATAAGATTTAATCAAGATGTTACTTTAGAAGATTTATCTTTTACTCAAGAAAGAGGAAATATACATAAAGATATATTTGATATTTCTGGTAATTTTAAAGATGCACAATCAACTATTCTGAAAATTGATGGAATTGATAGAGTTATAGTGACTCAAAACACACCAAAAACATTTCGTGTGATTATACAAAATGATTCTGACCCAAACTCTATATATATGGTAAATCAAAGAAGCATAGTTTTAAGAACATTTCCAACAAAAAAAGCACAGCCAACAAAACAAACTGAAACACTTATTCAACAAACTGAATTCTTAAGATCAAGAACAGTTGTAATAGACTCGGGGCATGGCGGTAAAGATCCTGGAGCTGTGGTCGGTAGAAATCATGAAAAAACTGCTGTTTTAGGGGTAGGACTTCATCTAAAAGAATTACTTTCTAAAAGAGGATATAAAGTTATTCTAACTAGAGAAACTGATAAATTTTTAGAGTTAAAACAAAGAACAGATGTAGCAAATCGTTATAATGCAGATATTTTTGTCTCCATTCATGCAAATGCAGTAGAAAAACAAAATGCAGCTAATGCAAAAGGTGTAGAAACTTATTTCTTATCTCCTGCTAGAAGTGAGAGAGCCAAAAGAGTAGCAGCTCTTGAGAATAAAGAAGAAATGCAAGATTTAACAAATAGCAGTCAAAATGCTCTACTTACTATATTAAATCGTGGTAGAATTACAGCCTCAAATAAACTTGCCATTGATATTCAAAGATACATGCTCCATGAAGTAAGAAAAATCCATAAAGACACATTTGATGGTGGAGTAAGAGAAGGACCTTTTTATGTACTTCTAGGTGCTCAAATGCCTTCTGTTTTAGTTGAGATTGGATATATGTCTCATGCACAAGAAGGAAAAAGAATTTTTGATAAAAATTATCAAAAATATGTAGCTAAAGGTATTGCTAATGGCATAGACTCATATTTTCTCAATAATCCATAAAATAAATACCTCAAAGATTATCAAACTATATTTTATTTCCTTAATTCTAAATAAAAAATCCTCAAATTATACATATTTAAGTCTCTAATAAAAATACTAACTATATTTAATAAAGCATAAGTAAATTATGATAAAAAATTTATAAATATTAAATACTTAAATATGACCAATATATGACCAAATCAATATATTAATTTTATTCTTTTATAAGGTTATCTATGTTAGCATTACTTTAAGAATCTTAAATTATATTTAGTTGGTAACATTATGGGGGAAAGATTAGATTATATTAAAAATTGCAATGCCTTATATGTTGAAGATGATTTTTCTACAAGGGATACTCTAGTATCTGTATTAGAAAAATTTTTCAATAAAATCATAGTAAGTATTGATGGGCAAGATGGATATAATAAATACAATGAGTCCATAAAAAATGGTGAAGATATCCACCTTATAATATCAGATATCAATATGCCAATCAAAAATGGTCTCAATATGTTATCAGATATAAGAAAAATGAATGAGGATGTACCTTGTATATTTTTAACAGCATATAACGAGTCTGAATATATGCTAGAAGCAATTAAACTAGGTGTTTCAAGATATGTTGTAAAACCTATACATATTCCAGATTTAATGCAAAATATTGAAGAAATATTTGAAAAAGAATATAAACAACAAAGAATTATGAACTTATCTATACCATCTCAAAAGTTTAGACAATACATAGATATAATTGACCATATTGCATTAATATCAGAAACAGATGATAGAGGTATTATTACTTATGCGAATGATAGTTTTTGTGAAATTAGTGGCTATTCAAAAGAAGAGTTAATAGGGCAACCTCATAGTATCATTAGACATCCAGATATGCCAAAAGAAATATTTGAGGATATTTGGGGTACTATAAAAAGTGGTAATTCATGGAGAGGTAAAATAAAAAATAAAACCAAAAATGATGATTATTATTATGTAGATGCTCATATTTCACCTATATATGAAGATAATGAAAATACTATTTTAAAAGGTTATCTTGCGGTAAGATTTATCACTACAGAAGCAGAAACAGAAAAACGGGTTTTCAAACAAAAAGTCATTCAAAGTATTGTTCAGTATAAAAATTCTCTGGCTCTTTATGAATCTTCTATTGCTAAACTCAATAATCAAGTTCATATCTTGCAAAAAAAAATCAATCAAACAGAAAATCCTAACTTTTTTTACGAACAATTAAATATAGAAAAAAAGAAAATACAAATATTAAAACATAAAGTTTCAGAATCTTCAAAAACCATTCAATATCTTAAAGAACAGCTACAATTATATTCAATTGTTAATATAAAAGATTTAGAACATACTATACAAAATAGAGATAATATTATTTATGGTCTAAAAAAAAGACTTGAAATGTATCAGCATAAATATGATATTTTACAACAAAATTTATATAATAAAGATACTACTATTACTGAGCTAAATAAAATGCTAAAATTTTATCAACAACACTACAATCATAAATAATCACTAGTTCAGTTTCAAAAAAATATCTTATTATTTTTACTTAGGGAGTATAAGTGCCTAACCTATTTTAGTGATAATTCCATTTTTAACTTCAATTTTTCCCAACAACTCATACTCAAATACTTTTGAGCCAAATTTACATACAGCATCATCATAAGTAGGATTTGTTTTACAATAGTCCAAAAACTCATCTTGAACATGACTCAAAGCTACATTTCCAAACATCCCTACAAAATCATCAATATCATATATAGCTTTTGCCAAGCCATTTTTGAGTAAGGTATTTGTACCTTCACTATCATCAAGCCTATGAGGAAGAACATAAATTTCCTTGCCCTCTTTTAATGCAAATTCAACACTTCTCATACTTCCACTATCAATATCTGCTTGTGCAACTACCAAGACTTCACCAAGAGCTACAACTATCTCATTTCTTTGAACAAAATTATAGTTTCTTGCAATATGCCCTACTTCAAAAGATGATAACATAAGCCCATTATTTTCAATTTGTTCTATTAGTTTTTTATTTACACTAGGATATCTAATATCAAGCCCATTTGCAACTACTGATATAGTATTATCTACTCCCGCGCTACTATGTGCAATAGCATCCACACCCATAGCACCACCACTTACGATACATACACCAGCCATAGAAAGCTTTGAAGCCAAGGTTTTAGTCTTAGTTTGTGTATATACATTTGGTTTTCGTGTCCCTACAATAGAAACTTTTCTTGATTTTAAAAGTTCTAAATTACCTATATAAAAAAGTTCTTTTTGAATTTGTTCTATATAAGTTTGAGATATCATAACAAAGGCAACTCGTCAATATATACGACTTCTACATCTTTAAGGAGATGAGCTGAAGCCTTTAAAACTTCAATAGTAGCTCTATAAGGATGACCAATAATTATAGAATATCCTCTTTGTTTGGCTAATGTAATAGCATGTTTTAACTGCTTTTGAATATAATCAAACTCTTGGACATTATCCAAAAACACATCTCGAGAGAGAAACGGAACTTTGTGAATTTTTGCATATTTATGTGCTACTGTTTTTGCAGTAGTTTTACTATCTAGGAAAATTAAATTATGTTTTTTCAATACAAACATCAATTTGTCCATTGATTCTTCATCACTTGTAAATCTACTTCCAGTATGATTATTGATATATTTTGCTTTTGGATAATATTTTTTTAACTCTTGTATTCTTTCATCAATTTTTGTTATATTATCACCCATATGAAGAGTATTTTCCTCTTCTTTAGAAAAAGTCATAGCTTCTAAAGGAAGGTGAATCATATATTTGCTTACAGATTTTGCAATAATTGATGAATTTGGATGATCTGGTGTTGGTGGTAGAAAGGACATATTAATAGGATATCCAAGACTTTTCAAAGCCTTCACTTGAGATTCATAAACAACATCATCTATAACAATAGCTAACTTTGGTTTAACACCTTTAATGATAGGTTTTTTTGGCTCAATTACAACTACAGTTTCTGGTGTATCTTTATAATCTGTACTATATTGTTCATGTTTTGGTAGTTCATCAATTATAGTTTCATTTTCTATTGATTCTACTATTACAGGTTCGATTTCTTGTTTAGTTTTCAATTTTTCTTTGATATCTTCAATTTTTTGATCTAAAATATCTTGTTTATATTCTTTAGAAACTTTTTGTTCGACTTGTTGTTGAATATTATCTTTTTGAGGCAATTGCTTTGTTTGGGTAGGTGTATCTTGTGAAGTCAGATATATATAAGCTCCAAAAGAGATAATAATAGATGTTAAAAATATTATTATAAATATTAAAATATATTGTATTTTATTTTCGTTATTTTTTATTTTTTTTCTTGTTATCTTTGGTTTGTTTGAAGTATTAGTATTTCTTTTTGGCTTAATTGTTGACATATATTCTCATAGGGAAGTTTAAGAATATAGGCTTCAGCCTATATTCTCAATCAGATTAGTTTTTATCTTGATCTACTATTTTATTAGCAGCAATCCAAGGCATCATAGCTCTTAGTTTTCTACCAGTTACTTCTAGTGGGTGATTTCTCACGATTGCTCTCTCAGCTGTCATTCTTGGATATCCAGTCATTCCCTCTAAGATGAAATCTTTAGCAAATTTACCATTTTGGATTTCTGTTAAGATTTCTTTCATAGCTTTTTTAGACTCAGCATTTACAACTCTTGGTCCACTTACCATATCACCATACTCTGCAGTATTTGATATAGAATATCTCATATCAGCTATTCCACCTTGGAACATCAAATCAACGATTAGTTTTAACTCGTGAAGACACTCAAAGTATGCCATTTCTGGTGGATAACCAGCTTCTGTTAGAGTTTCAAATCCAGCTTGAACAAGTGCAGTTACACCACCACAAAGAACAGCTTGCTCACCAAAAAGGTCAGTTTCAGTCTCATCTTTGAAAGTTGTCTCAATAATACCAGTTCTTCCTCCACCTATTGCTGATGCATAAGAAAGTGCTAGTTCTTTTGTTGTACCACTTGGGTCTTGGTGAATAGCGATAAGGTCAGGAATACCACCACCTTTTACAAATTCACTTCTTACTGTATGACCTGGTGCTTTTGGAGCAATCATTGTTACATTGATATCTTTTGCAGGAACTATTCTTCCATAAAGGATATTGAAACCATGTCCAAATGCTATAGTAGCCCCACTTTTAAGATTTGGTGCGATTTCATTTGTATAAATATCACCTTGAGACTCATCTGGTAATAAAATCATTACCACATCAGCTTTTGCAGTTGCTTCAGCAACAGTTAAAACTTCAAAACCTTTAGCAGCAGCTTTCGCCCAACTACTTCCATCTTTTCTAAGTCCTATACAAACATCTACACCGCTATCTCTTAAGTTTTCAGCGTGTGCGTGACCCTGACTTCCAAATCCTATCATCGCAACTTTTTTGCTTTTGATTATATCTATATTACAATCTTTATCGTAGTAAACATTTAAGCTCATATTTTACCTTTTGTATAAATTTTTGAGATTTTACCAAAAAGTAGATTAATTCTCAATTAATAGTTAGTCGTGAATTGTGAATCGTAAATTGTGAGTTGTGAAGAGAAATAAGCAAACTATTTATTTGCTATATTTCTCCCCTGAAAGCTTTGTCCAATATAGAAGCTTTTAATGATTTAAGACTTTGCATTTTGTCATTCTGAGCTTTTTTCAGAATCTCTATCTTTTGTGAGATTTCATCTAGGTAGGCTACTACTTTTTGTTGTGTTTGGATGGGTGGGAGTGGAAAATTTATTTGCTTAATATCATTTAAAACTAAATTTCTATTTGCAACACCTCTCGTTCTGTTTTGCGATTGTTTATAGCAATTTGGCGAATTTAATATGTGTTGAAAGTACATACTAGAAATTAAATCTTTTTTTGGTTTCAATAATGCGATACTTACAAATATACTAAATTCTATATCAGTATCAACTACTTTTGCTATTCCAGTTGTTCCAACTTTGGTATAAAGAATATCATCTCTTTCTACATTACACCTTTTTGAAAGTGTTAAATGTTCTTCTTCTGATACATATTTTGTATCATCAAAACTGATAATTCCTTGGGATATATTCTTTACACTTAAAAAAGGAACACCACTATCAATATATTTGGGAGTAGCATGTGTGCCATCTGTGATTTTAGTACATAAATCAAAAACTGTTCTTCTTTCATACTTCTCTTCCAACTCCACAAATACATCATTTAAAACACTTGCCATAAAAACATTGGCTTCATCTATGTTTTTTTGATGAAGAGATATTGATTTGTCTATTTTTTCAAAAAGAGTATCTAGTTTTGATACGATTCTTTTTTGTTCTTCAAGTGGTGGGAGAGGGATAAAAACTTCTTTCAATCTTTTTATAGCTAGTTTTGGCATTGCTACTGTTTTTGTTGCTAATCCTATTTGCTCCATAAAAGTAATAGAATTTGTAAAATTAAATATAAAGTTCTTATCATATTTACTATTGTCAAATACAATCTTTACTGCATTTTCAGTTAAATTTGCTCTATTTAATTCTGATGGAATAATCCCTGTTTTTCCTATTGTACCAGCTACACTAATATATATATCTTCATCTGTGATTGTATAATTTTTTATTTGTTGATATATATCTTCACTTATATATTTAATATCTAATGTATCAACAGTACCATTATCTGCAAAATCTGTTACTCTAATGTATGGATAAGGAGTTACATCATCTAATAATTTTTTACCTTTTGGTACTCTTTTACCACTTTTAATCGTTGCAAATTCATCAATAGTTTTCCACTCCCACCCATCAGGTAATTGATACAATTCAGCCATTATTTAACCTTAAATTTGTTATAATTATATCGAAATTCCCCCGTAAGCCTGTATACTTGAGATACAGCTGGGGGTTCTGTATTTTAATCAATCTCTTTCCCAATCAATATTACTTCTATCTCATCCATCAAATCATTGATTTCAGCATTGTTTAGTTTGATATTTTCTACCAATTCTATTGGGCTTTTGTGTTCTATTTCATCATTTTTATTTGGATTTTTGGCACTGATGTCATACTCTTTTATATCAGATACATTCACTATCCAAGAATTTGGAGTGATTTTTCTATCTTTCCAACTATCCAAAAACTCTTTGAAGTGGTCAATATTTATCGGTTTATTTTTGGTGAGTTTATAAGGTGGATTGACCTCATAGTAGTAGATATCCTGCGTACTTCCCACTCTATCAAAAAACACCACATTTGTCTTCACCGCACTATAAGGCAAAAATACTCCACTCGGTAAGCTTAGAATAGTATGTACATTAAATCGCTCTAATAAATCTTTTTTGACACTAGCAAAAGCATTGTTTGTTTGAAAAAGTACACCCTCTGGAATGACAACACCACAACGACCTTGAAGCTTCAAACTATTCATCATATGTTGTAAAAACAGAAGTTCGGTTGCATTTGACTTAATTGGGAAGTTTTGTTGGATTTGCTCTTTCTCTTTTCCGCCAAATGGTGGATTTGCCAAGATACAATCATATCTATCTTTCTCCTCTAGCCCTCGTATATCACGAGTAAGGGTATTTGTTTTAGCGATATTTGGGGATTCTACTCCGTGAAGTATCATATTCATCACACCCATCACATAAGAGAGTGGAGTTTTTTCATTTCCAAAAAATGTATCTTCATTGAGAAATCTTAGCTGTTCAGTTGATAATTCTCTTTGTTTGTTTTGCTCTACATCTTCATATCGGATATGATTGTAAGCTTCGATAAGAAACCCACAACTCCCCACCGCTGGGTCGTAAATCTTCTCGCCGATTTTGGGATCGATCACATCTGTTATCACTTTGATAAGTGGTCGAGGGGTATAAAACTCCCCACTATTGCCCCCATCACTCCCCATATCTTTGAGAAGTTTTTCATAGATGAGGGAAAGTTGAAAAAGGTCTGATTGGTTGTGAAAATCCATCTCATCGATGATATCAAGCACCTCTCTAAGTGTGTGACCATTTGCTATACGATTGTCCAAAAATTCAAATATCGCCCCAATTTTGTACTTGATAGATTTTGGATTTTCGGTGATGTTTTTGAAAGATTTGAGATAAGGAAATAGCTCTTTGTTTACAAAATCAAGCAAATCATCGCCACTTTTGGAGTTGATGACATCTTTTTTGCCATCTACTTTAAGCACCGCCCATTTATGCCAACGATACTTCTCATCCAAAACAAAGTTATAAACCACCCCATCAAGTTCGGCATCTTCGTTTTTGGTATCTTCTAGGTCATTGAGAAATTTAAGAAAAAGCACCCAAGATATTTGCTCCGTGTAGTGCATCGCACCGCTGATACCATCATCTCTGCGGAGTATGTCTGTTATTCTGTTTATTTTTGATTCCAAGTTTTGTTTCCTTTTTTCTATATAATACTTTTAATCTTTTTTTCATCAATAAAAATCAAATCACCTCTACATCTTGTACAGGCAACATATAATTTATTTTTTGTTGAGGGAGCAAGTTCATGCAATGTACTAGATTTAAAATGCTTTAAAGTTGTAGAATTTAAAACAATACAAACATCTTGATAATGGTCTTGACCTTTAGATTTTCCCCAATTGATACAATAACAATCATAAGTATTAGCTTTTTGAAAAAAAAGCTTTATTATGCTGTTGTTTCTAAAAATCATTTTTACTTCTTCCTCATTTTCTATATTAATGATATTTGTTATATCACTTCTCTGGGATTTTATATTAATCTTTAAATTATTATTTACAAACTCACAAACAGTTTGACTACATCTATAACTTTTATTTAAACTTTCAGTATCAATAGTTAATCCCATTTTTTGAAATTCTTTTTTGTATGTAATATAATTTTTATGTAAAGATTGATTTGTTCTTCCATCTGTACTGGTGTCAAATGTATGTTGAAAAAAATCACCCACAAACATAATATTTAAATTTGCTTTTGTAATTTCCTTTAGAAAATTAAAATCATGTCCACCAAAATCTTGTATTTCATCAATAAATAAGTTATCAAAATATTTTTCCAATCTACTGTTAATATCATTATTGGTTTTCATTTGTTCAAATAATTTTGCAATTCTATTATGATAAAGCAGTTTATGCTTTGTCATATAAAAAGAGGGCTTATCCCTTGCTAATTTTAATGTTTCAACTGATGGCATATCCCAGAATATGCCTTTCGCCTTAACTCTATCTGCTAGAAATGGCTTATAACAAAAAGAATACAAAAAAGTAAAATAGGTATATATTTTGGTATTTTCTGGTATGTATCCGAATTTTTTTATTACTCTTTGCTTTAAATTTGAATAATTGTTATCTGTATAAGTGACTATTAAACTTTTTTCTTCAAGTGAAAGTTTATCAATAATGGTTTTTGTTTTGCCTGCTCCTGCAACGGCAAAGATTACTCTTTTATCCACTCTATAGCCTTTTGTATGTAAGTAGGTACACTAATTTCATTTGCTTTTTTATCTAAAAGTTCAAATGCTACATCAGCTTTATTTTTTAGCATATATTCTTGTATAGTTAATGTTCTTTTCGGAGTAGTAAATAATTCATCACAAAGTGCTTTATTATCTTGATAGATACATATTTCAAAAGTACTTCTACTATTATCACTATCTGCAAAAACTTTTATATACACTCCATCATAATCATTGTATCTGTCTGTTATATTTTGTTCGTAGTCTCCATCGTTATCACGAATTACAGCAGTTTTTATTTGTAGAATTTTTGAAATATCCAAATATCGTTTAAAGCTTGTTCCGCCTACCGAAATGATATGAATATCAGAATCAACTAACTCTTCTTTAGTTACATTTTTATACAAGGCTTCCATCAAAATATATTCAGCATCACCCTCAACTAAAATTACTTTTTTAGACAATACATACTCTAAAATATTATTGTCTGGTGCTTTCATAAAAAACTTTGCAGTGTCATTTTCTAAATTGTTTAATCGCATAATCTGATTGCTATTACTATTTAAAAGTATTGATGTTTTTAAATCTAATCGTGAACTAATAAGACTATTATGGGTTGTAATAAATATCTGTTTATTGTGAGTAGTTTGTATCATTTTAATAAGCTTTTTCATATTAAGATGACTCAAATGGTTTTCAGGTTCTTCTAGAAGTATCACATCAAGCTCACGAAGTCCAGCTTTAACTTCCAGAGCAAACTTTGTTTTAATAAAACATTGCTGTCCTTTTCCTTTGTTGTCAATAGTAATACCGTCATTATCTGAAATATTTAAATCAGCTTCCAAGTTGGATTTACTATTTGTTTGAACAACGAATTTTTCACTTTCTAATTTGTCATTAACATCTTTTAAAACTTTTTCAACATAATCATCTTTAGATCTTCTATATTCGTTGAAATGCTTATTTTTTTCTTTTCCATCTAAAAGAGAATTGTATAATGATTTGATATATTCTCGTGTGGCATATTCATTATTTATTTGTGAGCTATCAATAAATAAATGTTGAACATATTTTTTATATCCACTATATGGCTGTTCTGCAAAAGTATAGAATTTGATTGTGTAGTATTCAAATGGAAAATTGTCATCACTTTGACTCAATATCTCTTTTATATCTTTTGAAGCCTCATCATCAGGCTCAAAAACTAATTTTAATCCGTCACAAATTCTAGTTTCAGAATTGTTTTTACCATTTAAAAACTCGTTATTTTGTTCAGTTAAATATATTTCAATGAATAATTTTGGCAAATTTTCATACTGTTTATCAGTAAAAAAATCTTTAATAGTCTGTTTGCTGAAAAGACTCGATAAACCAATGCTTTCTACCTTGTTTCTACTTCCACTAAGAACTAAATCAATGGCTTGCAATATTGTACTTTTACCAGCTTCATTGTCACCAATCAAAACATTCAATTCTTCGTTACAATTTATTTCTAAAGTTTCAAATTTCTTAAAATTGTGTAATTTTATTTTTTGTATCGCCATTCACTATCTCCCTTTTCTATTATTACTTGTATGTTTGAACTTTTAAATCATTAAAATCTAGTTTTTTATAACCCAACATGTCAAAATCCCTCACTCTTTTTAACATAACATCCCATACATGTAAAATTTTTTCCATTTTCTTTACATATCCTTGAACAAATCAAAAAGCTTGGTATGAATATAAAATATCTCTTTACCTATTTTTTTACTTGATAAAATGCCTATATTTTCCAACTCATTAAGATAATTAGTTGCTGTTGGTCTTGATATACCTAGTTGCTCTTCTATAAAAGCTCTTTTGGTGTATGGGTGATAAAAGAGTGCTTCTAGTAAATCTTTGCTGTACATTTTTGGCTTTTGCTCTATGATAATGTTTTTGGTTTCGTTCATCAGATTTTCGATACTTTTGATAGTCTGGATTGTCTCTCTTGCTATCTCTTCTACACCTCTAAGGATAAACAATATCCACTCATTTAGCCCATCATTAAAGCTCACATCACTAAGCAGTCTATAATAATCAGCCTTGTGTCTAATGATATACCGACTCAAATAGAGTATTGGTACATCCAATAACTCTTCTAACACAAGATACAAGATATTGATGATTCTTCCCGTTCGTCCATTGCCATCATAAAAGGGGTGGATGGACTCAAACTGATAATGGATGATTGCCATCTTGACCAAGCTATCAAACTCTTCCAAACTTGCATCATTGATATACTCCACAAGGTTTGACATAAGTTCTTCTATATCTTTTGGGTTTTGAGGTGGGATAAGTTTTATCTCTCCTGTTTTTGGGTTTTTGAGTACTGTTCCACTTTGTTTTCTAAACCCTGCATCGTTTTGCTCTAGTGTAGCTTGAATCTCTTTGATGTGATTGATACTAAGCATCTTTTTTGTTTTGATGATTTCAAACCCTAGATACAAAGCATCTTTGTAGTTTTGTACCTCTTTGATGTCACTACTAAGTGAATTATCTGAAATAGTAGAGCGATAAATCTCATCATGAGTAGTGATAATATTCTCTATCTCACTACTATCTTTGGCTTCTAGAAGGACGAGAGTATTGATAACTATTTGTTGATTTGGCAAAGAGTTGGCTATACCTTTTAGCTCCGCAAGTGTTTTATGAGCTGATATTGTAGCTCTTAAAATCTCTTTTGTCTCTATATCTTTTTTGATTGGCAATTTATTTGGTATAAACTCTTTCATCTATACGACTCCCTTATTTGTATCACCCAATATGTCAAAATTTCTCACTTTTTTTGACATATTATACACTATATGTAAAGATTTTGCAATTTTTTTTACATATCATTGAATATACCATTATCATTCACCACCCACTCCCCTTTTCTAGCATTTCCAACTCTTTGGAGTTTGCCCTCTTTTTTGAGGTTGGCGAGTTGTTTTTCTATGGCTCTTGTGGTTAGGTTGAGGGTAGTAGCTAAGATTTTGATGGTGGCTTTTGGGTTTTTTTGAAGAAATCTCAGGATATTTTCATCTGTGTTTACCGAACTTATCTCCGAACTTATCTCCGAACTTATCGCATCATAGATACACTCCAACATAAACTCTACAAAAAGTGTACTATCAGCCTCCATATCGCAAGTAGAGAGAGTTTTGTAGTACGCATCTTGTCGCTGTTTGATGATGTTTTCTATAGGAAAAGATAAAAAAAGTGGATTGTACTTACTCAAAATCAACGATTGCCAAAATCGCCCCATCCGTCCATTGCCATCCACAAAAGGGTGGATAAATTCAAACTCATAGTGAAAGATGGAACTGGTAATAAGTGGATTTAGTTCACTTTTTTGCAACCACTCAAAAAGTTGTTTGACAAGATGGGGGACTTGTGATGGTGGTGGAGCTACATGTACAATCTCATCCCCTTTTACGGCGACTTTGACATTTCGAAACTCGCCCTTGTTGTCCAAAAGCAAATCCATCATCAAAGCATGTACCTTCAACAAATCATCTATTTTATATGGGTCAAATTTCTCGATATTTTCATAAGCATTTATGGCTGATTTTACCTCTTGAATCTCTTTGTCTGTACCGATGACTTTTTTGCCTTCAAGTATTGCTGTGACTTGCTTTATATCAAGATTGTTTCCCTCGATTGCAAGAGTTCCGACCACAGTTCTGATTTGATTTTTTTTTCTTAGATGTACATCATTTCTGAAAGCTATATCTGCTTTTGCCAAAAGCGTAGTGATATCTACTACCAAATTCAAAACTTTATCGCTTATGGTGTATGGTGGTTTATAGCTCATCTATAAATCTCTCTTTGCAACTCAAAATACTCATCCCTCATATTGTAGCTTCCAAAAGAGTTTTTGAGTTCATTTCTCTCAATTCCGCTGAGTTTCACAAGGTCGCTTAGTTTGTCTTCATCTAGCTCTTTTACCCCATCTTTACGGTATCGCTCCAAGATAAACTCTATAAATTCTTTTGCTTTATCGTTGTGGTATTTTTCTATAAAGCTTGAGTTTTCCACTGCTAAGGTTCTTTCACTTCTTGTTTTAATATCAAGATTGAAAGATAAGTGAGCCAACACATCATAAATATCACTCTCCCCAGCTTCAAAGATTTGTTTGAGGTCGTTTAGTTGCGATTCGTCTATATTCATATCTCGCAGTTTACCCAGCAGTTCTTTTCTATTTTTTGGATTTGCCCAGATTTCTCGTAAACCCTCTTCATTATCATAAAACTTTCCAAGTATCCCAATAAGTAGCTCTAAATATTCATTTGTTTTGAGTGGTTTACCATCATCGCCGACATAAGTGGTCTCTATATTGATAACTTTGAGCTTTTTCCCTTTTATATCTATGGTTACTTTGTCTGTTTTTGGCTTCTTCTCTTTTTCTCCATAGATTTCATCATCTTTTTCATTTGTCACACTATCTATATCATTATTTGGTATTTGCTCTTTTTCTTCATTCTTTGGCTGTGTATCATCTATTGTTGTAGTTTTTATATCTACGCTCAAAGGGTCATCATCCCAAGCTTTATCATAAAACAGATTGGTAGCACCCACAAAATCTATAATAGTAAAAAAGTCTTTCCCTTCATATACTCTCGTCCCTCGCCCTATGATTTGCTTAAACTCCGTCATTGAGCGGATAGGTGCTGTGAGGACTACATTTCTCACATTTTTGGCATCTACTCCAGTGGTGAGCATTTTTGAGCTTGTGAGGATTGTAGGGATGTCTTTGTCGTTATTTTGGAAAGCTTCCAAAAAATCTCTCCCTATATCTCCCTCATCGCTAGTCACCCTCACACAATAGTTATTGTCTTTTATAGTTTTGTATTTATCGATAGCTATTTTCATATCATTTGCATGAGACTGATTGACACAAAAAACTATTGTTTTATCCATTGGATTTATATTTTCTAGGATAGTTTTAGCTAAAAGTTCTGTCCGTTTTGGGATGATCACTTGCTTTTCAAATTGCTCTAGTTTGATAATGTTCTCTTCAAGTTCTCCTGTGATAATATCATTTGGGTCAAATTTATATTCATCGATGTTTGTTTGGATTCTTTTTACTTTATAAGGGGTGAGAAATCCATCATTGATACCATCTTTGAGAGAGTATTCATAAATAGGGTCACCAAAATATTTGTAAGTATCTCCGTTGTCATCTCTTTTTGGTGTGGCAGTAAGCCCAAGATGTACCGCACTATCAAAATGCTCTAATATCTTTCTCCAACTACTCTCATCATTGGCACTTCCCCTATGACACTCATCTATTACAACCAAATCAAAAAACTCTTTTGGATACTGTCTATAGTAGCCACATACATCATCTTCACTCTCTTCTTCAGATATTTCTACTCTATTTTTATTATCTGCAATTGATTGGTATATCGCAAAAAATACATTTCCAGCAGTTGGAACTTTGCCATTGCGTTTTTTTATCTCTTTACCTGTAATCTCAACCAAATCTTTTTCCATAGGATTAAACTCATTCATAGCTTGAGATTTGAGTACATTTCTATCGGCTAAAAATAGTATTTTTGGTCGTCTATCACTTCCTTCCCTATTCCACTTGGAAGAAAAAAGCCTATATACAATCTGAAAAGAAATATTTGTTTTTCCTGTACCAGTTGCAAGTGTGAGGAGGATTCTGTTTTGATTGTTTGCTATTGCTTCTATTGTTTTTTGAACTGCTATTTGTTGATAAAATCGTGGCTTTTTATCACTAATAAAAAATGGTTGAGTGATAATACTCTCTTTTTTTGGTTCAATCTTACCAAATTTTCGTTCAAATAACTCACTTGGAGAGGGATAATTTTCTACAAATTTACCATTTCCACTTATTAATGAGTGTTCATAAATCATGTGTCCATTTGTAGAGTAAACAAAATCAACTTTGAGTTTTTCTCCATAATTAATAGATTGTTGAAGTCCATCAAGTGGGTCTTTATCTTCTGCTTTTGCTTCTATTATTGCTAAGTGTGTATTTTTATAAATTAAAAGATAATCAACAAAATACCTTTTACCTCTTTTGTTACCTATTAGCTTTCTACCCTCTGTAAAAAAATGCTCTCTTACTATATGGCTATTATCCCAACCACCTTGATATAGTATAGGGTCTATTAAATTTACTCTAGTATCCGTTTCAGAATAAGCCATCAAATTCCTTTGCACTACTCATAATAATTTTTTATTTGCTTATTGTACCTAAAAAAACATAAATAAACTTTTTGTACATAAAATTCTATAAATAATACAAAAAGAGGAATTGAAAAGATTAAGGATTTGAAGAAAAACACTAGGAAAATTCAAAGAGATACATCAATCTTAGCACCCGACCACAAGAGAAGTCGGCACCCACTCAGCACTCAGCACTCAGCACTCAGCACTCAGAACTCACGCTTTATACAAAGGAATAGAAATAATAAAACAAGCACCATAAAATGATTCACCATCAATCATTATATCTCTATTTTTGACACTCAAGAAACCTTCAAATTTTTTCTCAACTATCTCTTTACTCATATAAAGCCCGATTCCTGTTCCTTGACTTTTGTGCTTTGTAGTAAAATATGGGTCAAACACTTTTTCTATAACTTCAATAGGTATTCCCTCACCATTATCTTGAATATAAATCAAATTTTCATCTCCCACAACTTCACCATATATATGAATTTTTTTCTCTTGTGGAGACTTTTCTACCAATACATCTTTGGCATTATTTAAAATATTTAAAAATACTTGAGCCAATTCACTAGGACTTCCCATCACTCTCAAATCACTATCTTTAAATTTAGTAATAATTTTGATATCATTATCTTTATATGATGCTGATACTATTTTCAGTGTATTATTTACAACATCAATAACATTAAATGGCTCTTTTTTAATATCTTGTCTAAAGAATCCTCTAAAGTCTTCTATAGTTTGATTTAAAAATTTCACATATTCCATAATATCTTCAAAAACTTTTTGAATTTCTTGATTATCTATAAGACCTAGTTCCATCTGTAGTTTTGTACCAGATGCTGTTGTACTTATAGCACTCAGAGGTTGACGCCATTGATGTGCAATATTTCCTATCATTTCACCCAAAGCTGCATGACGAGATTGTTGGATAAGTTGTTGATCTTTTTTTCTATTTTTCTCGACTTCTATAATGATTTTTTGTTTCAAGTTATCATTAAGTTCCTGCAATTCTTGAGTTTTTTCTTGTACAATATGCTCTAGATTATCATTTAATTCTTTCAGTTTAGATTGGCTTTCAATTTCATTGGTAATATCATTAAATGCAACAACCAAAATATGTTCTTCATTTAAGAAAGATTGTCGGTCAATATTGAGTTTAAAATGGTATGTTTTACCATCTTTATTGATAGCTACCAAATGCTCTAAATTTGAATTATTATAAACATATTCTGCCCAATTATAATCACCATAATTTTTTTTCAATATATATCTACTATCATTATTAAAAGAAACAAAATAATCACATATACAATCATGTTCAAGTAAAAATTCTTCAAGATTAATATAATCTTCAATAAATTCAAATAAAGCACGATTTGCATCAATAATTTTATCTCCACTAGTTACAATTACCATATTTGATTGTGCATCAAGTATCCCTCTAACAAAAAGCTTTTGTTGTTCTAACTCTTCTAGATTAATATTTAATTTATTGTTTAAGTCCAAAAGTTTTTTATTTGTGGTATTAATACTTCTAGCAATCATTGAACCTAAAAATAAAACTACAACCAATATTGATACAACCAATATTAATTCAACTAAAATATAATGGTTTTTCTTATTTTTTATTTCACCTTCAATGATATTTAATTGTTTTTCACCTTCATAAAGTAATCTTGAATTATTTTCTGAAAATCTTATGAAAAAAGCAGGAACTGATCTATAAAACAATCTCAAATCCCTAACACTTTGTGCAAATTCATCTAAATCATATTCACCCATAGCTTCTTGTCTTTTTGAAACAAGCTCAATAAGTTTTTCTTTAATTTGTAAAAATTCTTCAATCTTGGGTCTTATATCTATGGATTCCATTACTATATCATTGGATTTTTTTTCATATACTATTTCTTTTTCTATACTACTTAAATCAACAATATTAAGCCTAACTACTCTTTTTAATTTCCCACCATTTTCTAACACATATAAAGTTTTTTCCAAATTTGAAACAACTTTCATAATTTCACTATCTAAAACTTTAATCATTCTTACATTTGATGAAGTTGTAGCAAGTTCAAAAAATAAACCTCTTAATTTCTCAATATCATGTGATATAAACTCACCTATAGCTATTTTGGTTTTGTGATTTACAGTCTCTTTTTCTAAATTACTTAATAAATTTGAAAAAATAAAGTTCACACCAACTATAGAAAATATACCAATGATAAAAACAGAAATTAATGCGATTAATTGTTTATAATTATTAGTTGTCTGCATTTAGTCTACAAATCCATATTTTTTCATAATACCTTGACCTATATCACTTACCATAAAATCAATAATTATCTTTGCCAATTCTTTGTCTTGAGAGCTTTTCAATAAAATTGCTGGTATCTGCATTTTAGGAGCAAATTTTTCATCAATATTAATAACATCAATTACATTTTTATTATCACCAAATGTCATTGTTGATTTCCAATTAATAGCGACATCAATATCTTTTCTAATTAATGACGCATTAATATTTCTCGAATCTGTACCAACTTGAATAGTATTTAAATAAGCATCTTCAAAAAATCTTTTTCCACCATAATTTTCTAAAACTGTTTTTGTCATTTTACCTATACTTCCAGTATTATAATCACAAAGCATAGTAGAAATATCTGTTCTTAAAAAATCTTCGATACTTTTAATTTGATTTGGATTTCCTTTTTGAACAAAAATTGCAGCTTGATTGTATCCAATATATCTCATATAATCTTCAAAAAAACCTTCTTGTACATAATCATTAATATATCTAGACTCTCCTGCTATATAGATATCCCCTAATTTAGAAGTCTTTAATGCATTAAATAAATCTGCACTTCCACCTTGAGTCATTACTATTTTTATATTATGTTCTTTTTCCAAAATATCAGCCATTTCTTTTACTGGGTTTACCATTGTGATACCACAATATATTAAAACAGTCTTTTGTTCCCCATAAGCAAATGAAGAAAATAAAAATAAACTAACAAGTATCACCCTAAAATGATTTAACACTTTAAATCCTTTCTAATCAACTTTATGTCATTATACCAAAAATAGTTTTGAAAAAGGTTTAAAATTGAATAAAAATATATTAAGTTCATTACAGAAAAACAACATGTTAGAAAAACTAATAAATAAAGATATAATAAAATTTAAGCATGGTGAATATATTTTAAATACTAAATATTTAATTGGAACTGTTGAGTTAAAACACAAATATGCATTACTTCACATTGAAGATGAAGAAAATACTCCTCATCTTGAGTTTGATGACCTAAATGGAGCATATGATGGGGATATAGTTGTTGCAAAAAAAGTATTTCATCCAAGATCAAGAAACAAAATCAAAGTAGAGCTTGTTATATCCAAAAACAATGCAACAGTGCTTGTATATAAAAAAGACTATACGCTATGGACTGTAAAAGAAAATATTCCACTCACTTTTGCATTTGATTTGAAAAATATCAATGAATTAGATGTAATCTTACTTGATACAAAAACAAATATGGTTGCAAGAAATCTTGGCAACTTATCAAATCCAGAGATAGATGAAGAAATTTCTTTGATTTTATATCATCAAGACTATAGACTAAAACCAAACTTTGAAGATTTGGAGTACCATATACCAGAAACAAACCCAAATAGAATAGATTTAAGTGAACTTGATTTTTGTACCATTGACCCTGATACTGCAAAAGATTTTGATGATGCAATATATTATGATGAAGAAAACAATACTATCTATGTAGCAATTGCAGATGTTAGTGCTTATGTATTGCCAAATACTCAAATAGACAAAGAAGCAAGAAGAAGAGCATTTTCTCTTTACTTCCCACACAAAGTGCTTCCAATGCTTCCACATAAACTAAGTAGTGATTTATGCTCACTCAAACCAGATGTTCCAAGACTAAGCTTCGTATTCAAAATGAAACTAGACCCAAATACTCTAAATGTAATAGAAAGTGAGCTTTTTGAAGCAACAATAGTTTCTAAAAAAAGATTTACTTATGGAAGAATTGATAGAATTTTAGATGGGAAATTTGACACATACACTCAAAATGAAAAAAGAATTTTTGATAATTTGATAAAACTTTATAAATTAACACAAAAACTAAAAGCAAAAAGACTTTTGAAAGGCTATGATTTCAGAACCAAAGAATCATCCCTAAGACTTGATAAAAACTTTGAGTTGCAAAGTGTTGATGTGGAAGAATCAACACCTTCACACTCTTTGGTAGAAGAATGTATGCTTTTGGCAAATATCGCTTCAGCCAAAAAACTCAAAAAACAAGGAATTTTCAGAACTCATGATGAGCCTTCTCAAAAATCAATACAAAATCTTCTCACAGATTTGAGTCTTTTGGGTATTGATGTAAGTCTAAAATCTGATATTCATCAAACAATAGCAAATATTCAAAAACAAGCCAAAAACTATCTTTTGACTTCAGAAGTAGATGAGCTTATAATAAAAGCTCAACAACAAGCAGTATATAGCTCAGTAGCAAGTGGTCACTTTGGACTAGGCTTTGACAGATACTCACATTTTACATCTCCTATTAGAAGATATGCCGATTTAGTTTTGCATAGGATGCTAAAAACTAGCGAGATTCCTTCTGATATCGTAGCAGTTTGTGATGAAATAAGTATCAAAGAAAGAGAAATAGACCAAGCTGTTTGGGATTTTGAAGATAGAAAATTTGTAAGATGGATTAAAAAAAGAATTGGTAGTATTTTTGTATGTGAGATTGTAGATGTTGAGAAAAAAGTAGCAGTACTAACCCAAGGTGCAATAGGTGCAAGACTAAAATTTGACAACTACAAAGGTCAAAAACTTTTTTCAAAAGTAAGAGTAGAAATAAAAAGTGCAAATATTGCAACAAAAGAAATTGTAGGAACTATTGTTTAGGTTGTAGTTTTTAGGTTGTAGATGGTAGGTTGTAGAGGGTAGAGGTTATAGATGGTAGGTTGTAGGTGTAGTTCTTTATACTCTCTACAAACTACCACCTAATACCTACTTACCTAAAAATACTCTCTACCATCTACAAACTAAAAACTAACACCTAATTTACGGAGTAAATATGTATAAAGCCGAATTTGATAATTTACTAAAACAAAACAAAACCTTTAAATCATATATATTTTTTGGTGAGTCTTCTTTTTTGGTTGATTATTATACAAAAATTGTTTCAAAAAGTTTTACCCCTCAAGTTGAAGAGATACAAAAACTCTATTTTGAGGAGTATAACTTCAAAAAAGCAAAAGATATATTATTACAATCATCACTTTTTTGTGATTCTAATACTTTGGTTTTGAAAATAGAAAAGCCAATACCAAAAAAAGAGTGTTTGGAATTAATCGAAGCAGCAAATACCAATAGCTCAAGTACGCTGATAGTAGCTTGTTTTGGTGATGCAGATTTTAGAGATATGGCAAAAAACTTTGATACAAAAACAAATGGTGTAAATATTAGATTTTTCAACCCTTTTGCTGCTGAAGCTATTAAAATTTTACAAACTAGAGCTAGTGAGCTAAATTTATTGGTAGAAAATCCAACTGTTTTGCATCATCTTTTAAATATGCACAGAAATAATATAGAACTAGCCTATAATGATTTGGAAAAATTATCGATTTTAGATACTTCAATATCTACAAAAATTGTAGATAATCATTGCTTTGGATTTGGAAATGTAAATTTGGATGACTTTATAGTAAATTTATTACAACAAAAAGATATATCAAATGACTTAACTTATCTTCTTGATGAAGGGATAAATGAGGTATTTATTATCAATCAAATCACATCGTTTGTATGGCAATTATTTATGTTCAATAGTTTTATCAAAATAAATGGATATATCAATTCAAGTGAAATTTTGGGCTATAAACTTCCAAAGAATATAGAAGATGAAAGGGCGAAATTAGCAATCAAATTTCAAAATGAAAACTATTTAAATATGTTTTCGTACTTATTTGATGTGGAATTAAAGCTAAAAAGTTCTACAAATATTTGTAATAATAGCTTTTTACAGACTAGTTTAAGGAATTTTTCAAACTTTTTTTGATATAATAGCCAACTTTTTATCAAAAAAGCCTTACTGGTAACTATATGTTATCGGTTATATATACCCAAAAGGAGAATATATGTCAGTAAGACATTATGAGACGATGTTTATAGTAAAGCCTACTCTTACAGCTGAAGAGATTACGGCACAGATTGATCTTGTGAAAAGCAATATCGAAAAAAATGGTGGAGAAATAGTTTCAACTGATGATATGGGTTCAAGACAACTTGCATATCCAATCAACAAAAACAAAAGAGGTTACTATTTTGTAATATATTTCAAATCTCCTGCAAACTCTATTTTAGAGCTTGAGAGAAATTATAGAATTAATGAGAATATTTTAAGATTTATTTTCATCAAATATGAGAGCAAAAAAGAAGTAGCTGCTTGGACTAAAATGAGTGAAGACGCTTCAAAAAAAGCTGCTGCAAAAGCGTAAATAAAACGCAAAAATAAGGACCCAATATGTATAACAAAGTAGTAATGATAGGAAACTTAACAAGAGATATTGAGCTAAGATACTTACCAAGTGGAAGTGCCGTTGCAAAAAGTGCAATAGCTACAAGCTATAAGTACAAAACTCAAACTGGTGAACAAAAAGATGAAGTTTGTTTTTTAGATTTCAATATTTTTGGAAGAAGTGCCGAAGTTGCTAACCAATACTTAAAAAAAGGGTCGAAAGTTTTATTAGAAGGTAGATTGGTTTTAGAACAATGGACTGGTACTGATGGGCAAAGTAGAACAAAACACTCATTAAGAGTTGATACTATGAAAATGCTTGATTCAAAAGCTGCTGGAGAAGGTCACCAACCATATCAAAATACAAATAGTGGATATGATAACAATCAATCAAACTATAATAAACCTGCTAATCAATCTGGGCAAGCTGGTGGTGTGCAAAGAGTTGAACAACAACAAAACTACATACCTGAGTATGATATAAATGATGATGAAATTCCATTTTAGGAAAAAGGATTAAAAATGGCTGAAAAAAGAAAATACGGTAAAAAATATTGTAAATATACAGAGATGAAAGTAGATTTCATTGATTATAAAAATCTTGACCTATTAAAAATCTCTATGAGTGAGAGAGGCAAAATTATGCCAAGAAGATTGACTGGTAACGCAAAAAGAGCTCAAGAGATGGTAGAGCTTTCTATCAAAAGAGCAAGACATATGGCACTAGTTCCTTATGTTGTAGATACTAGAAATATCACTGACGCTGCATATAGATAACAAATATTTGAGAGAGGTTTTTTAAACCTCCTCATTTTTTTTGTCTTCTTCCTTTTTATTTACAGGCAAAAATAACTCTCTTGGTCTTTTCAATGCTTCTACGGCAAAAAGTCTTATAAAACTCTCTACACTACCAAAATAAGCATCTCTTGATTTAAGAGCCACTTTTAAAGCTAAAATAAAACTAACACTTAGATTAATAAACCCTATCATTAAGATGAAACACAAAACTGTAATAAACTCAACTATTC
>Ga0265294_10002441_pt1 | contig 24395 bp, 16 predicted proteins | sample MunlanPumphouse3_FD_192504 | JGI IMG/M metagenome (GOLD analysis project Ga0265294, IMG submission 192504) | Groundwater microbial communities from a municipal landfill in Southern Ontario, Canada - Pumphouse #3 | ecosystem: Environmental > Aquatic > Deep subsurface > Groundwater | place... | reverse complement strand
TTCTCCCTCGACATAACACCCAAAATAGGTGTTTTGCTCCACCTTTTTGAGAATGTTGTTTATGCTTTCCAGTGTAGCCTCCATTCTTTCCATCCTCTTTTCGATCTCCTGAATCCTGGCAAGAATTTCCTGGTCTGTGCTCATAATATCACCTCTTTATAGTATACGATAACTGACAAAAAGGAAATTTCCAATGTATATTACAGTATGCCTGCAATATTCATATACCCAGCGAGAAACTGCACTTCTGGATACTTAAAATAAAATCGGGATTTATTACCGCCATATTAATCTTTGCTTACTGCGGGAACAGATATGAACTCACATATATTCATTCAGGATGAATTAAGGACGAAAAAGGAGTCGAATACCTCTCTTGAAATAAGGAAGAGAAGCATCTATATTTATACAAGAAGCAGTCCGTTTTGCCAGTCACCAATAATTTTTGTAGCTGTCCTCATTTCATCGATTTCGCCCTTTTTCTGCAGGAAATTGCACTTTCTGCCTATCTGCTCCAGAACGGAGTAAGAGTCCGGGCTCTCAAGAGTTACATTATAAAAAGATTCAAGGGCAGTCCTGTTTTCTGCAAGCATTTTATCTATTATCATAAGGGCAACCCCGACAGGGTCTTTGAGGTGGGTAGAGTCCTTTATTCCCAGCAGCCCCTGAACATATTCGTCATTTTCATCGAAAGGGATGACTCCAGGAGTGTCCATAAACATAATATGCGAACCTGCGTCCACATGCTGCACTCCTTTTGTGTGGCCTGATACAGGAGAAGTGCTAGCCCTGTGCCTGCCTGTAACCCCATTGATAACTGAGGATTTTCCCACATTGGGATAACCCAGTGTGCCTACAAGGATATCACGCCCTTTTATGCAGGCGGATGCAAGGATCTGGTGTCTTAACATGGTTGTCCCTGACCTGTCCTTACTGGAAATGAAAACAGTGGGAGCAATTCTGGAAAGGCGGGACTTGGTTTTATCGAGTTTCTCTTTTGATACAAGGTCACATTTATTGATGACTATAATAAACGGCTTCTTTAAGCGAATAATCTCTTTTTCAACCTCACTGTTTCGGGTCTCGTCAGGAAAACGGGCATCTACGACCTCAAGAAGCACATCGGCTTTATTTATAACGTCCTTTACCAGAGCTTTGTAGCTTGTCATCGGCAGTGCTATGACAGACTAAAGATATAAGGATATCTTTAAAACAGGAATTATAGAAAACTGTGTTTACAGGCTGTTATCCTGTAAAAAGAATAAATGTAAAAAGTCAATAAAACAGCAACTGATAAAGGCGAAAATAAAATGGTTTTCCTGCCTGAGGATTTTTCCGCTACATAGCTCAGCTTTCAACTATCTGTTGATCCAGTTTCTGTATAGTGGTCCTGACTGTTTTCTGTCGGTTTACCGGAAGTTCAACCTTAAAAGAGGAACCTTTCCCTGTTTTGCTCTCCACGGATATATTGCCTCCGTGCATTTCGACATACTTTTTTGCCAGGGTAAGCCCAAGCCCTGTGCCCTCGAAAGTACGGCTCAGGGAAGACTCAAGCTGGATAAAAGGCTTGAAGATTTTATCAAGGCTGTCTTCAGGAATCCCTATTCCTGTATCTTTGACCTTGATAGTTACGATGCCACCTTCCTGCTTTGAGGATATATCAATTAAACCATCTTCAGGAGTAAACTTTACAGCATTGTTCAGTAAACTCTCCATAATCTGCCTGAACTTATTTTCATCAGCAAATATACATAATGGATCGCTGTCCGAATTGTAGTTTAATTTAATATTTTTCTTGAGGATCTGCGGAAGGGCTGTCGAAATAGACTTATTTATAGATTCGTTGACAGAAAACTCTTGCAGAGTTAATTCGTCCCCCTCTGATTCTACTTTTGACAGCTCCAGTATGCCATTGATGATATTGAGAAGATTTTTTCCGTTTGAAGAAATGAAACCGGCATACCGGGATTGTTTTTCGTTCAGGGGACCTGCAATTCCTTCGATCAACAGGTCTGAAAACCCGATAATTGAGTTCAAAGGAGTCTTCAGTTCATGGCTCATATTGGTTAAAAATTCGCTTTTAGTACGGTTAGCCGCTTCTGCAGCTGTTTTCGCATTTATAAGAGCTTCCTCTGCTTTTTTCCTGGCGGTTATATCCCTTATAACCACAATATTTGCTGGCTGACCTCTGTAAATTATTTTTGTACCTAGACCTTCGATCCATAGAGGCTCTCCATTGCAGGAGGTGGACTTGTAAACGCTGAGATAGCCACCCCTTCCATTGAGAACATTAATCTGATCTTCAACTGCAACAGGCACTGATTCCGGAGCGAGGTATTTCATAATGTCTATACCTGCCACTTTTTCAAGCTCCATGCCTAACATTTTTCCAATAGCCGCATTTGCAGCCAGTACCCTGCCTTCAAAATCCAGTATCAGAATGCCGTCGAGAGTGTTGTTGACAAGAGTACGGAAGTTCTCTTCACTTTCTTTCAGTGCTTTTTCGGCTTTCTTACGTTCTGTAATGTCCCGAACATACACTATCAGCCCCTCTTCATTCCCAAGTTTGACTCTTCTTGCTGCAACTTCAGCCGGAAAAGAAGTACCATCCTTCTTATTATTAATCCTCTCGACTGTTTTTTCCCCTGCAGCTTTATTGCAGGATGTGATATCATGAGCAATTATGTTAAGGTCCCCGGGAAAGAGGTCGATTACCTGCAATTTTAAGATCTCTTCTTTATCATACCCGAAAATCCTGCAGGCTGCCCCGTTACAGTCAACAATTTTCCCGCTGTCTGTCCCTATGATGATACCGTCAACTGATAATTCCACAACCTGTTTGAATTTTTCTTCGGATTCGATCAGCTCTCTTTCTGCTTTCTTGCTGGCAGTAATATCATAGACATTTATAAAAAAAAGTTCTTTATCTCTGATGTTAACGGTATTGATATAGACCTCTACATGTCTTATTTCCCCACTGGCAAGTTTATGGCAGGAATAGAAATGACCTCTTTTTTCCAAAAAAACCTGCCGGGTAATTTCCTTATTTTTTTCTTCAGAGAATACGTTAATATCGGAGATTTTTTTTGCAGTCATTTCTTCATAAGTATATCCATAATAAGCGCATGCAGGATCGTTGGCATCGACAATACGGTAACTCTCAGGGTCTACCAGAAGGGTGACAGCCGGGCTATTATTAAAAAACTGCCTGTACCTGCTTTCGCTTTCCTGCAGAGCTTCATAATTCTTTTTTATTCTGATTAAAGACTTTATCCTTGTTTTAAGCTCAAATCTATCTATAGGCTTCTGAATAAAGTCATCAGCTCCGCACCGGGTTGCTTTCAACTTATTCGGTTTTTCAAAAAATCCGGAAATAACAATTATGGGTATAAATTTGTAATCAGGATCGTTTTTAAGTATCCTGCATATCTCATAACCATCACACTCAGGCAGCATCAAATCTAACAGAATCAAATCCGGAAGTTCAGCTTTCACGAGTTCGATTGCCTCTTTCCCGGAATATGCAGGGATTGGAAGATATTCATCTTCAAGCTGCAAACATAGTAATTCTACCTGATCCCTCTCGTCATCAACAATGAGAACTTTTGATTTTTCGAAAACGTGCAATTCTACCATCTTGAGTGCCATTTTTCATAATTTTTGAAGCTGCACTTCAAATCATTCAGATAATTATCTATATGATCCCCAACTTATTTAATATATTTGTTCAATTTGGAGAAAAAATTATATAATGTTATTCATATTTTTCAGGAAAAGTCCTACATTTATCATTTAACTGCTTGCAGCATAATCCAGTACATAAGACATTAAATAGAGAATTATTTATTTTGATTCAACCCGATTCCGGAAGTTTTAACAGCAAAAATTGAACTCATAACAATATAATAATAATAAATATGTTTGGCTAAAAATATTACTTCAATTAGAGCGATGCTGTAAGAAACAGCCTTCCTTCGCATTTTCAGGCAATTTTTCAGATCAGCCTCCTGATATGGAAGCAGCCTGATTGTTTCTCCGACACTGCGGTTTCCCCGTTTCTCAGCATCTTTTTAGGCGGTAAGAATGCTTGCCAGAATCCCTGACAGGCGTTTCTGCTGGCATCTAGCGTCCATGAACTTCTTTCGAGAGCTTGACATAGAGGACTGCCCGGAAATGCTCAAGAAAAAATTTCTTTTTCTGAAAGGTTTAAAGCCTTCTGCAGTCAACCAGTATATCTACTATTAGAGTATATGACAGACAATTCTGAAAGGCTGAAAGAGAATTTTAATCCGCTATCGATAAAGAATAAAGAGAGACATAAAGAACATGCAGGGTGCTTTCACAGATAATACGAATAACACGGGGTCAGAAAAAGAAACGAACGTTGTCATAGTCCGTTACGGGGAGCTTGCTCTCAAAAGTCCTGGAGTCCGTAACTGGTATGAAAAAATACTTATGAAAAACATCGCCGCAATGCTGGACTCAAAAAACATTCCATACTCCCTCATGCGGAGAGAATGGGGCAGGATATTTATAGAGACCACTGACCCGCGCGCAGCTGGAGCGGCTGCGGATGTTTTTGGGGTAGTCTCAACATCCTCTGCACTGATAACCAAACCTGAGCTTGACAGCGCAGCCGAAACATGCGCTTTTCTCGGAAAGAAAATCATCCAGGAAGGGGAATCTTTTGCAATCCGGGCCAGAAGAAGTGGAAATCATTCATTCTCATCAGCAGATATAGGTAGAGCCTGCGGAGATGCCGTCTGGAACATGCTTGAAAGTGAAGGAAAGCATCCGAAAGTTAACCTCGGTTCCCCTGACAGGGAAATTTTTGTAGAAATGAGGCAGAACCTGGCTTATGTTTATCTGGAAACAGTTAAAGGAGTGGGAGGGCTCCCTCTTGGCACCCAGGGCAAAATGGTGGTGCTTATGTCAGGAGGCCTCGATTCTCCTGTTGCTGCCTGGCTGATGATGAAGCGGGGAGTGATGATAATCCCTGTTTACTGCAATACCTCTCCTTATGCGGAAAACGCTGCAAAGGAGCGGGCTTATGACTGCATCCGTCAGCTCCAGACCTGGGCTTCAGGACACCAGTTCACCACCTACGAAATTCCTCATGGCCCCAATCTCAGGTCTTTTATAGAAATGTGCGATCGAAAAAACACCTGCCTCCTCTGCAAACGTATGATGTACAGGGAAGCCTATGAAATCATGAAAAAAGAAGGTGCGAGTGGAATTATCACAGGCTCTTCCCTTGGGCAGGTAGCCTCCCAGACTGCTGCGAATATGCATGCAGAGATCTACCAGCTTGCCATCCCTATATATCACCCCTTAATTGCCTTTGACAAGAGTGAGATTATAGACATTGCTCGCAAAATCGGGACCTACGATATATCTACCAGGTCTGCAGGAAGCTGCACCGCAGTCCCTGAACGCCCCGAAGTAAAGGCAAACTATGACCTTATAGTTCTTGAAGAGAAAAGGCTTGATATAGAAAATATGGTCAGCGAAGCATTGAAAGCTGCAAAGGTCCTCAAGCTCTGATGGACTTCCTGACTTTAAGAGAATCTCAGCGTAAAGTAAATCCCGGATTCTCTTACATTTTAATTAGCAGGAAACGGAGAAAACAGCATTTTAAAAAAGAAATTGGATGTTAAGAAGAAATACCCGCTTTATCAAACAGGTATTTTAAATTCATTAAAGGACTTATTCCTCATTAGCTGAAGTTTCAGTCTCTTTTTTTTCGGCCCTATGTTTATGGAGAGCCATTTCAATGTTGCTATGCAGGTCTTCTTCTTTGAAAGGCTTGGAAATATACCCTGCAGGTTCTGTCATTTTAGCCCTTTCAAGGGTTTCATCATCCGTATAGGCGGTCAGGTAGAGTACAGGAATCTTAAGGCGGGTTTTTATCTCGCGGGCAGCTTCAATACCATCCATGTCCCCTTTTAACATAATATCCATTAAAACAAGATCTGCATTCGTCAGCTCCGCTTTTCTTATTGCTTCCTCTCCTGTGGATGCAGTACCGGGTACAGTGTAACCCAAATTTTTAAGTTTGTTTCTGATATTTAGAGCGACGATGTTCTGGTCCTCAACAACCAGAATTTTTGCTTTTTTCATCATATCTCCCCTTTAGTGCTGGATAAATTTTCAGATGAATGGTAGGGATCCTTAAACCAGATTTTGAACTTGGTTCCTGAATCATTCTCAAGTTCAATTCTACCCTCCAGCTGCTCGACAAGTATATTTACGAGCTGCAGACCCAGAGAGTTAGTGCTCCTGAAATCAATGTTTTCCGGAAAACCCAACCCATTGTCAGAAACTACCAGGGTATACTGGAAATTTCTCTCAATTGAACTCTTAGCACCAATATTATTAGTGATATTACTTATACTTTTATTCCCTTCATTCTCTTCTGTCCTGCTGAGCTTGATGCTAATTTTTCCTTGCATGCCTGGCAAAAAAGCATGCTTCAGAGAATTGGATATAAGTTCATTAATAATTATTCCCAGGGGAACTGCGGTATCCATTCCCAGGAAAATCTCTTCGATGTCGAGCTGCATGTCAACATCCCCTTTCCTTACAACGTATGTCTGGAACAGTTCCTCAGTCAGTTTCTGCAGGTAAGCCGAGAAATCAAGGGCTTCGTTATTTTTCGACCTGTACAGTTCCTCATGAATTATTGCCATTGTGGAAACACGGTTCTGGCTCTCACGAAAAGCCTCCAGGACATTTATATCTTTAAATTTCTCTGCCTGAAGTTCAAGAAGGCTTGAGATTACCTGAAGATTATTCTTTATCCTGTGATGTATTTCCTTTTTACGGAACTCTTCGATTTTTGCCAGGGATTCTTCAGCTTCTTTTTGCCTGCTTATATCATAAGCTGCACCCTGCAGGATTCTTTTTTTGCCCATAGAGTCGAAGACATTCTGAAAAATCTCATGGACCCACTTTATTTCTCCACCTTTATGCATTATCCTGTAGTCGTGTTCTATGAATAGGAACGGGTCTTTTACAAGCCCCTCCCTATTTTCAAAAAGTTTTACCCGGTCATCAGGATGGACAATCCGATACCAATCGATTTTTCCTAAACTCAGGTCTTCCATTCTGTACCCCGTAATTTCCTCTACATTGCCGTCTACAAGAATAGGGGTGAAGTCTATGTCCATCTGGAAAGCGATTCCCCTGAAGTTCTTCATAAATAACCTGTAGCGCTCCTCACTCTCCTTCAGCTTCTCCGAAGCCATTTTTATTTCTGTAATGTCTTTCATGACGCCAAAGGCTTTCCGGATGTTTCCGTCTTCATTTCTCAGGTAAATTCCACTGTCTTCAAGATGGATATAACTCCCATCCTTTTTCCTGAACCTGTATTCAGTGCGGAACTTATTTTCATTTTCCTGAAACTTCTTCAACTCAGCAAGAGTCCTGTCCCTGTCTTCGGGATGAATATGATTTGCCCATGCAGCATTATCAAATTTTATGAATTCTTCTACTGTGTATCCCGTAACGTCCTGAATAGCTCCTACCCACTTGATATACCGGTCTCCATGGTCATGTTCAAAGACTATCTGACCTGTCTGTTCTGCAGCTATTCTGAATCTCTCTTCACTTTCCTGAAGTTTCTGCCGGGCAAGCCTCTTCTCAGTAATATCTTTCATTACCCCAAGAACCCTGTATATCCCTTGATCCCCGGTTTTAAGATAGATACCGCTGTCTTCAACGTAAATATAGGTCCCATCTTTTATTCTGAACCTGTATTCTTCACAGAATTTCCCCCCGTTTTTAATGCACTCAAAATGGGCTCTTACCGCTTTTTCCCTGTCTTCAGGATGGACGTGTTGAGACCATACCTCGGGTGTGAAGCCCTGAAACTCTTCAAAACTGTATCCTGTCAGTTCTTCTATTGCTCCTACCCAGTAATTGCTATTGTTCTGTACATCATAATCGTAAACGAGCTGGCCTGTCTGTTCTGTAATCATGCGGAATCTCTGTTCACTTCGTTCAAGGGATTCCCTGGCAAGTTTACTTTCAGTGATGTCTTTTATTACCCCGACAATCCTGCAGACCCTGTTAAAGTCATCCTGAATGTACACCCCGCTGTCTTCCGCATAAAAATAGCTGCCATCTTTTTTTCTGAACCTGTAATCTTCGAGGAATTTCCCCCCGTTTTTCATACACATTTCATGGACTTCCCACACCCTTTTACGGTCTTCAGGATGAACATGCCCTATCCAGCCCTCCAGGCCCACCTGCATGAACTCTTCCGGACTGTAGCCGGTTATCTGTGAGATTGCCCCTGCCCAGTGAATAATATCTGGTTCTATCTCATAATCGTAAACAAGCTGCCCTGTTTGCTTGGAAGCAAGCCTGTATTTCTCTTCAGTTTTTCTTAAGAATCTTTCAGCTTCTTTCCTCGGAGTAATATCCAGCATTATACCTGCAATTCCGGCAACCTCTCCTGCGCCGTCTCTGTAAGCAGCCTTATGGAACAGAAAATCCCTGGTTCTGCCATCAGCACAGATAACCCTGGTTTCGTAATAATTGCTGCCCCCATTCTGAATAAGTTCCCTATCATGTTTGTAATAGATATCAGCCAGCTCTTTAGGGACCTTTTTCTGAAATTCCGAGAATGAGCCCCCTATAACTGCCTCCTTGGGAAGCCCCATTATTTGTCTGGCAAAACTCTCATTGCAGTTTACATAAACCTCATTAAGGTCTCTCTGGAATACAGGGCTCGGGATGCTGTCAAGAAGAGTCTCAATAAACCGAAGGTTGTTCCTGAAAATGTGCTCGACTCTCTGTCTCTCAATTACTTCCTTCGCGAGCCTTTCATTTACTTCCATACACTCAGCAGACTTCAGCCTGACCAGTTCTTCCAGTCTTTTGTACCTGCTCCCGAGCTCCTCTTCAGCCTGTACCCTGTAACTGATATCAAACCCATAAATATCCAAACAGCCGTCTTCAGGACAGTCTTTGAGCACCAGAGAATACGTAACTTTTCCTGTATTGATTTCAAGGTTTTCGGGATTTTGTTGAAAAATAATTCGTTTCATATCTTTAAGGAGGGTTTGAGGGATTTCTTCTCCTTCTTTTGTGCCCCAGTGTTCAAGAAGAAAATCTGCTGCCCTATTCGCGTAAAGAACCCTTCCTTTCCTGTCTATCCTGAGAACGGGGTTAGAGTTCCCGGAAGAAAAATGCTTCATCGTTATTTCTTGCAGTCCTGCTGAAATTTCCTGTTCAATTTCTTCAGTATCTTCTTTTCTTTCGGGCAAGCTGTTACTTTTAATAAATACCAGTCCCCCATTAACTCTTAGCCTATTCTGCAGGTCGCAGAGAGGGTAATTCTTCGCTCAAAAATAGGGTCAAAAACAATCTGTTTGGACTTTTTCATTTTTTCCGAGATTTATTCCCTTCAATCCCATATATCTGAAGCATTATCGTAAAAAAATATAGGCTGGACTATAATAGGCACCATTGTTTAAAAACTATCTGATGTATTCCCGCTTTTTGTAAAGTTCAGATCCTGAGATTAAGATTAGACTCATCAAATATATAGAGAGTTTAAAAAACTGAATTAAGATTTAGAGAGTTTAAAAATAAACCTGCTTTTCAAAACAGTATGAGAACTATTTAATGTTTTTTCTGTCAGAAAATGGTTAAAAGATAGAATAGGAAAAATAATAACAGAGTGAGTAAGATATAAAAAGTCCTGAAAAAATTGGGCGAAATTTTTAAAGGTATTTATAATATTTTTAATATAGTGGCCAGGGGGAGCTTCAACTTTCCCTGGCCATCTGAGGGGGTTATTCTAGCGTGGGATGACCACACTAATATTTAAAAAGAGTTATTTGTATTTAATTCTTTGCTATTTTTAGACAGTTATAAAATTGATACAATCATGGGTAAGCACAATGAGAACAAAAATAGGAAAAAACAGACTAATTTTTATAAATTTGTTAGTGGACTCGGCGGGATTTGAACCCGCGGCCTTTACGTTGCGAACGTAACGATCTTCCCCTGATCTACGAGCCCTTTTACGAAAAAGAGAAAGGTGAAAAAAGTTTTCCGGAAATGTTATCCGGCTCTTTTTTCCTTCTCAGATGCGGTAGGCTTCCAGGACCTGGACATTCTCTACGCCGGAAACTTTTGCAAAAGCTTCTTCTGCAGGTTCAGTCCCGCCTTCCTCGTCATTAACAATCAGCGTAACAATCAGAGCCTTTAATCCAAAGGCTATAGGCTCTTCAACTATGTCACCGTGAAGCTGTGCTCCTGCCGGAATTACATTTTTGAGATTTTCCTTCAGCCCTACAAGGTCGGTGTCAACGCTTTCTGGCATGATTTTTAATTTTGCTGCAACATCACCCATTTCAATTCCTCATATAGTGTATATTATCCTGCAAACCAGTTTCAATCTGCGTTTAAAATTTGTGTCTGGATCTTTCTGGCGTTCTGCCCGAAATCACGGAGCTTTGAATCCGCACTTTGGACAGGTATATACATTACCCTGCTGCCTGCAGCTTGTACATCTTCCGATCTCTGCTCCGCACTGCGGGCAGGGAAACTTCACATAGCCTTTTTCCACAAGGCGGATACCGCACGAGGTACAGTACTCAACTTTATCTGATGACATTTTTCTTCTCCTTAATTATTTCTTATAGGAAACTGCAATGAATTAACCGGTGAATCAGGCACCTGACCAGGCTTCAGTAACCTGCTTTTTTTGGCACCCGTATTAACATCAACAAATCTGATGAACTGAATGTAATGATGCTTTTTGGACGCGGTTTGCTTCTCTCCCTAGTCATATACGATATACAATTTAAATATTCCCCTTTACCGCCGTACAGGTCACAGGCTTTCCATACACCGCCTGAATTACTCTTTCAGGGAATTTTCCATTTACAATTATGCATTCCATTTTGTTTTTTTGAAGGAAGCCGGGAAGCGCAGAGTCAATGCAGCTTTCGAAGTCTCCTGCAAGATCCGGTGTAAAAATTTCCCGGATCAATTTTCCTTTCCAGAACATCCCGTCAACATCTGTAGCCTTAATAAAAACGGCTCCTGTTTGCCTTGCAACCCAGGCAGCAATCGTGTCCGAGGTTACTTCCCATGAATGTGGAAGAGGGTCTTCTGCCTTGAGGAGCCTGTAAGGAAAAAGAATTGAAACTCCCTGAAGCAGCTCTTTTATTGAATCCGTGCCTTTTACACGGCTTTTGTCCTGCAGATAACAGGCATACTGCTCCATTCCAAGTATAGCCATCCAGTGAGACGCATCTTCTCCGAGCCCGAACATCTCATCAGCTTCTCTTACGGCGTCAGCAAATACCCCTCCTCCCGGCACTATAAGGATGGAAAAGGGCATTTTCCCCGGAACCACCCCACCCGGAGGAGCATCCTTGATACCTGAACCGAATTCTTTTACGAGCCTGTCCACAAGCTCAGGTGCCTCCCGGATCAGGCTCCCTCCTATTTTGATGACAACTTTCACCGGTTTCATTGCGCTTTTATCCATTGAAATCTTTTACTGGCAATTCTGGATCTACTTACTGTTTACTAGCTTCACTTGCTATTCACTCATTTTTTACTTGCTATTGACTCATTATTTACTCACTTTTTACTTGCTATTCACTTACTATTTACTCACTATATTTATCCAGCAAACGAGCGGCAGCATATGCCGGAAATACCTTAGAGATCTCTTCTCCCCAGCGCCCGGCAACCGAAATGCATTCAAACCCAAGTCTCTCTGCGGCTTCAGATATCAAAAATTCCCCAAGGCCTGCTGCTGCAATTTTCTCAAGCCTGTTCCTTTCCGCAACTTCAGAAATAGCTTCAGTAAGGGCAGAAACCTGTTTTTCCTTTACCTGCTCTGCGATCTCGTATACCTCTGTCTCCCCTACTTCTGAAAGATCTGCACATACCAGCCTTGCAATCCTGCGCATGGCTTCGATTTTGCTTCTTCCGACTCCGTCAGCAGTTTCACATGTATATTTATCTTCATTGATCTCCCCGAGAATCAGATAAGCATCTGCTGTCGTTGCAAAGAGCTCGGAAGACGTCCTGCATATGCCTTTTTCAAGCTTTACCTTCTCAAGAAGTGCGGCAAGGTTTGTCCTTAACGTGCCTGCATATACAAGTTCACTCCTGAGAAGTCTTTCAAAGTCGGTGTGCCCTGCCCTGTGCTCCCCCGATATAACAGGAATAATATCACTTGTTGTACTGCCAACATCGACAAAAATACAGTCTCCAATCTCCTCCCCTATCAACCTGGCTGAAGCTGCCCAGTTTGCAGCAGCAAGATCTCTCAGGGGATCGTTTTCTTTCCGGAACCTTCCCTGACTGTTTATGTATGAAACTTTCCCGGAGCCAAAAGCAGAATCAACGTTTTCTTTTATGAAGCGGATGCCCTGTTCTTTGTCTTCAAAGCAATCGGCAAGTTCTCCTGTCATGACAACAGCGACATTTTCAGGTTTCAGCCTTTGCGAGATCTCTTTCAGGACTTCTGGAAGCATGGTGTTTTTCCAGAGCGGCAGGTAATGAAGCTCTACAATAGTCCCGTCCGAGGAAGCAAGTTTTGTGTTTGCCCCTCCAATGTCTATCCCTATGGTTTTTGAATTCATTTCAATTCCTTTCCGTGTTTTTTCAGGTATGTAATTTTCCGGATATTCAGCATTTGCCTGAAGGTTTGCGTTTTATGGCTCTCAATTCTTTCCAAAAAGTTCGCCAAGCATATCTTTGGAAAAGTGATATTCTCCCTCGACCCTCACGGAATCAGGGAGTGTTCCGAACCTGTTAGTGAGGAGAAGCTCACCTATTTCCTCCCGCATGACCCTGCTAATCCCGAATATTGAAGCTGTGGGTCTTGGATTTACATCCACGACATAAGGGACTTCGGAAAGTACAATGTCCACACCCACATACCCGAAGCATCCCAGGCATTTTACTGCAGAGATCGCAGCCTCGTAGAGTTCGTCTCTTCTGGGGGTTTCATACGGGGTAAGGCTGCCGTTGTATTTGATGCCCGAAACTTCGATATTCTCCGGATTTATTCCATCTTTTTGCTCATTAAACTCGATGAACTGGCGGTTTACTGTAAGTAGGAGCGGCTTATTTCCTGCAATAAGGCTTACGCTCAGATGTTCTCCTTCGATGTATTCGCTTGCAATAAATTCTCCGGTATTTTCAAAACCTGAGACCAGATATGTTGCTTCTGCCCCGCATCCGAACCTTGGCTTTATGACGTATTTCTTACCTTCCTCTGCTTCCCGCACAATTTCAGGAGCATTAATTCCAGCTGTTTTCAGGATCTCAGTGCACCGGAGTTTATCTGCACAGCGGGCTGCAGCTTCAGGTGAGCAACCTAGGTTAGCGGTGTTCTCTGCAAGAATCCTGTTCAACTCGGGAAGCATCCCGTCAGGAGCGATGAGTAAACCGGCATCGCAGTTCTTTGCTTCCCGCTCAATTACCTGCACGAAACTGTCAGCTGTTGACTTCAGTGCTGTGCCTGAACCTATTTCCGTTCCCGCAGAAGGATAACATACCTCATGCCCAACACGGACAAAGCTTTCTGCAAGCGTTTTCAACATAGCCGCTCCCTCGGGAATAAGGGACTTTTCAATATCCGTACCTACAGCGAATTCTCCAATCAGGATCTTCATCGGAAAAGAAAAACCGGTCATTTTATATTATTTTTTGTCTTGCCCGAGTCCCGTCTCGGGAGGACGGTGTCCTTTTCGCTCGCTTTGCTCGCTCAAGAGGACTAATTTAGACGTTGTAGAGTGAATTAGGCTTAAAAGGACTGATCTAAAATTAACATTAATGAGGTGCTCTTAAAGAGGCTGCTCAATTTACTTTTACTTTGTTCGACTATTTTGCTCAACTTCGTTCTTATTTTGAGGAGTAGGACCTGGCAAGGTGTTGGGGAGTTCGATATCGTGTGGAATTAAAGGGTCTTTTTCGGGCAGAAGAAAAAATTTGTTTCTTTTGGTGGGATGTCGGACTGGCAGACTGGATTTTTTAAGATTCAAATTAAAGATCAAAACGGATTTAAAGATCAAAACGGATTTAAAGATCAAAACAGATGTCATTGATAATATTTTTCTGATAAAATAGAACAGGATAGTATAATTGAAAGCCAGGAAAAAGAACTTATAAGGGAGTAGGAAGGAAAAAAGAAAGATAGGAAGCTGATCTGGAGATTTAAGTAAAAGTTTATATAATTTATATAGTTTATAGCTTAAAAAATAAACACATAATATTAACGGTGGCTGGTAAAATTAACAGCAGAAACCCAAATTCTCAGTCTTTGTTTGAAAATCCTTTTGTAAGGACCCTTACTATTGCGGCTCTTATGGGTATATTCCTGGTTGACATGGGGCTCGGGTTATTTGAGATATTCTCTTCGAGATCAAGCCCTCTGCCTACTGCGTTTGTGCTTATGATTTTCGCCGTAATGTTTATCGGTGGAATGGTTTTTTATGAGAAACAGGGGCTTAATACCGTGAGTTCTCTTGTGGCAGGAGCATTTGCAGGTTTCGGGCTTTCCTTTGTGTTTGTCACTCTCGTGGGAGGCGTTCAATTTGCCCTGGGAGGAGGCATTTCAGTTCTCGGATGGGAGCAGGTTATCTCGGCAGTTGCGGCCTGCATGATTGCAGGTATAATAATGATTAAAGTACTATCTCATAAACTTGAGAACCACTTTTACTGATTTTTCTTTTTTCCTTCTGTCTAAAGGATAAATGCCGTACAAATCATAGAAAACTATTTATAGAATTACAAACAATCACAGATCAGGACGAGCGAAACAGTTAGAATAATTTTATGGGGATTGATAAATGAAAAAATCCAGGAAAAAGGAAAACATGGATTCTAAAGAAAGAAACCAGAAAGAGGCTGAACGTTCCGAAGCCCGAAATTCCGAATCTCCGGCTGAAAAAGCCGGTGAGACAAAAGTAAGTCCTGAAAATGAACCTTCAAGTCCCGAAGCTGAAAAAAACCCGGAAGAGGCATGCAGGGAAGAAAACGAAATTCTCAAAGACCAGCTTTTCCGGCTTGCAGCGGATTTTGATAACTTCAGAAAACGGACCGCCCGTCAGATGGAAGAAAACCGGAAATCTGTGCTTGAACAGGTGCTCCTTGACTTTGTCGAAGTAACGGATAACTTTGACCGCGCCATTAAATCTGCAAGGACTGCAGAAGACATGGGCCCAATTGTAAGTGGAATTGAACAGCTTTCGAAGCAGTTTTTCTCTATCCTCGAAAAGTACGGGCTTGAGAGAGTAAAATGCGAAAAAGCAGGCGAGTTTGACCCTCACAGACACGAAGCTATCCATCACATAGAAACCTCCGAAGTTCCGGATAACACTATTGTTGAGATTTATAAAGAGGGATATGCTTTGAACGAGAAGGTCGTCAGGCCAGCCCTGGTTTCAGTAGCAAGGAGCCCTGAAGAGGCAGAGAAGTAAATCCTGTTACAATATAAGACTTTATTTAATAACCTGAAACAGGGATTTATCAAGAATCAATCATTAATCTTCCATGCCAGATAATTTGGCAAACTCAAACTAAGTAAGTCATTGAATCAAACTGAGAATTCACCGAATCATTACTGAATTTGTTAAATTAACCGAATTAATGGAAATAACCGGCTAAACCAAAGAATTGATGGAAATAACCGGCTAAACCAAAGAATTGATGGAAATAACCGGCTAAACCAAAGAATTGATGGAAATAACCGGCTAAACCAAAGAATTAATGGTCTGCTTAAGTAAACCTGTCAGGTATCTTTACCGATCATCTGGCTGGAAATTAAACTTTAATTAATCTATAACTACAATTTACAAACCTATCAGATAACTAAGTATAATTTAATTGATATTAACTATGAGGATATAACATGGCAAAGATACTGGGTATTGACCTTGGTACTACCAACTCATGTGTGGCAGTAATGGAAGGCGGGGAAGCTGTCGTTATCCCTAATGCCGAAGGCAGCAGGACAACTCCTTCAGTTGTGGGGTTCTCCAAGAAAGGTGAGAAACTTGTGGGTCAGGTCGCAAAGCGGCAGGCCATTTCGAACCCGGATAATACTGTATATTCCATAAAAAGGCACATGGGAGAAGCCAATTACAAAGTCACGCTTAACGGAAAAGATTATACCCCGCAGGAAATTTCCGCGATGATCCTCCAGAAGCTGAAAGCAGATGCTGAAGCTTATCTCGGAGAGACAATCAAACAGGCTGTCATTACGGTCCCTGCTTACTTCAACGATTCTCAGAGGCAGGCTACAAAAGACGCAGGAGCAATTGCAGGGCTTGAAGTCCTCAGAATTATAAACGAGCCTACAGCTGCATCTCTTGCTTACGGCCTCGATAAAGGAGACATAGACCAGAAGATTCTTGTCTACGACCTTGGAGGCGGAACCTTCGATGTATCCATCCTGGAACTGGGAGGCGGGGTCTTTGAGGTGAAGTCCACAAGTGGAGACACCCACCTCGGAGGAGACGACTTCGACCAGCGCGTTATCGATTACCTGCTTGCAGAATTTAAGAAATCGGAAGGAATCGACCTCTCCAAAGACAAGGCAGTACTCCAGCGCCTTAAAGATGCTGCTGAAAAAGCCAAAATCGAGCTTTCCGGAGTCGCAAACACAAACATCAACCTCCCCTTCCTGACAGTTGGCACTGACGGGGAACCAAAACACATGGACATCGACCTTACCAGAGCCCAGTTCCAGAAAATGACTGAGGACCTCCTGGAAAAGACCCTCGTATCCATGCGCCGTGCACTCAGCGATGCAAAGCTTACACCAAACGACCTTGACAAAGTAATCCTTGTCGGAGGCGCAACAAGGATGCCTGCAGTGGTCGAACTTGTGGAAAACTTCACAGGAAAGAAGCCCTACAAGAACATCAACCCTGACGAGGCAGTTGCAATAGGTGCAGCAATTCAGGCAGGAGTCCTGGGCGGAGAGGTAAAAGATGTCCTTCTGCTCGATGTCACTCCCCTTACCCTGGGTATCGAGACCCTTGGAGGCATTGCAACTCCGTTAATCCAGAGAAACACCACCATTCCGACCAAAAAGAGCCAGATTTTCTCAACTGCCGCTGACAACCAGCCCTCAGTCGAGATCCACGTCCTTCAGGGAGAGCGTGGAATTGCTTCCGAAAACAAGACTCTTGGAAGGTTTATTCTTGACGGCATACCCCCGGCTCCAAGAGGTATCCCGCAGATTGAGGTTACTTTCGATATCGACGCAAACGGCATTCTGCACGTAAGCGCAAAGGACTTAGGCACAGGCAAGCAGCAGTCCATCTCCATCCAGAAACCCGGCGGACTTTCCGATGACGAAATCGAGCGCATGGTCAAGGACGCAGAAATGCATGCCGAAGAAGACAGGAAGCGGAAAGAGGAAGTCGAGATAAGGAACAATGCCGAGGCTCTTATCAATGCCGCAGAAAAAACTATTAAGGAAGCAGGAGACCTCGCAACCGAGGACCAGAAGTCAAAAGTCAATGCCGCAATTGAAGACCTGAAGAAAGCCCTTGAAGGCAAGGACGCAGAAGATATTAAAGCAAAAACCGAGGCCCTTCAGGAATCCGTATACCCGATCTCCACAGCCATGTACCAGAAAGCCCAGCAGGCCCAGCAGGCTGCAGGAGGAGAAGGTGGAGCAGCCGGCACTGATGCAAGAGGCCCGGATGAAACCGTTGTTGACGCTGACTACGAAGTAGTTGACGACGAAAAGCGTAAGTAATTGAAGAAGAATTAGAGTACAGAAATAAAGCCTGGGAATTCTCAGGCATTGCCGGAAACCTGTTCACAGGTTCCGTCTCCTTTATTTTTTTAAAACAACAGGGAATCCTGATGGCTACCAAACGTGATTATTACGAAATTCTCGGATTATCCAAAGACTCTTCAGTCGAAGATATAAAGAAAACATACCGGAAGCTTGCCCTGCAGTACCACCCTGACAGGAACAAAGAACCCGGGGCTGAGGAGAAATTCAAGGAAATATCTGAGGCTTACGCCGTTCTTTCAGATGCAGAAAAAAGGGCTCAGTACGACCGCTTCGGACATGCAGGGATAGATAACCAGTACAGTGCAGAGGACATCTTCCGGGGTGCGGACTTCGGCGGGTTCGGAGACATTTTTGAGATGTTTTTCGGAGGCGGCAGAAGGGGAGGTCCTATGGGCCCCAGGAGAGGTTCCGATCTTCAGTACGACCTCTATGTAACCTTTGAAGAAGCTGCTTTTGGAGTGCGCAAGGACATAGATATTCCAAGGACAGAAAGGTGTTCTACCTGCTCAGGCACAGGAGCAAAGCCGGGCACAAGCCCGAAGCGCTGCCCTAACTGCGGCGGCACGGGGCAGGTCCGTACAACCCGCTCAACCCTGGGAATGCAGTTTGTAAGCACCACGACGTGCAGCGCCTGTCACGGCAGGGGTCAGGTAGTTGAATCTCCATGCCCCACATGTAGCGGCGCGGGCAGGGTCAGGAGCAGGAGAAAGATGTCAGTCAACGTACCTGCAGGAGCAGACTCTGGTATGACCCTCAGGCTCAGCGGGGAAGGAGATGCAGGAGAACCGGGAGCGCCTTCCGGAGACCTTTATATTATCGTGCATGTGATGGAACACAAATATTTCAAGCGGGTCGATTACGATGTTATCTCCGAACTTCCAATATCCTTCACCCAGGCTGCACTCGGAGCAGACATTATGGTTGATACCCTTTACGGCAAGGTCAAAATGAATATTCCATCAGGGACCCAGACACATTCCGTATTCAGGCTCAAAGATAAAGGCATACAGCGCCTGCAAGGCCACGGCAAGGGTGACCAGCTCGTAAGGGTAATAATCAGGACTCCAACAAAACTCACTCAGGAACAAAAAGACCTTCTTCATCAGTTCGAATACCTGAGCAATGGGAAGAAGCCCGAAGCAGAGGAAAGGAGCAGATCTGATAAGCAGAAAAGCGAAAAACCCAGGAAAAGCAAGGGACTTTTCGAAAAGGTAAAAGATGCCTTTGAAAGTTGACTATAATACCTCTGGCTCCAATATTAGCCGGTTCTCCGGTATTTTCTCAGGCTTCTATTCTTTTTCCCTTTTCACCTTTTTTTGATTATAATTCTTCATACAGGATTCTTTTTTATTTAGATTCTTTTCTTTAAAGGAAGTTTGAAAAACATTTATATACACCTCTTTAATTCTATGCCTAGGAACCATAGTTATTTCGCAAAAGCATAGGCTTGAGAAATTCTGGTCTGCAAAACGTTTAATTTCCAGAGATGATCAACACGCTGAGAAACTTTGCTTTAATTTATCATCATGTATCGGGAATCAATTTGAATCCAGGTATTAAGCGCGGTATCTTCTTTATATTCAATTTAGCGTTACTTTCTTTAGTTTTAATTAGTTCTGGATTGACTGCTTTTACTGCGGCTATCTTCTGTTATAGTTATTTTTACTTTTCCCGGTATTATACCGTTCAGTCCTATGCTGGTTGCTTCTCGTTCAGGAATCCGTGCAGTGGCGGGTTCATTGATAACAGTTTTTTTGAAGGTGTTCTATGAAAGCTGTAATTATTGGTGCAGGGGAAGTGGGCTACCATATTGCAAAAGCCCTCTCTCCTAAAAATGATGTGGTAATTATAGATAAAGATGAAGAAGCAGCAAAAAGAGCTGACGAACTTGACGTGCTCGTAATTGAAGGAAACGGAGCAAACGCAGAGATCCTTTCAAGAGTTCTGCAGAATGCTGATCTTCTTGTAGCTGTTACCGGGGTTGATGAGGTTAACATTGTCGCCTGTATGACAGCAAAACTGATTATGAAAAATAAAAACGGCTGGAAAGATACAAAGACCATAGCAAGGGTCAGTAACCCCGATTACATAGACTCTCCGGTTACATCAAGAGCCCAGGTCGGCGTTGACCTTATGATCTGCCCGGAACTTGCGCTTGCTTCTGAAGTTGCCGATATACTCTCAAGTCCCTCCGCAATAGATGCGGAAATGTTTGCCGAAGGAAAGGTAAGGATGACTGAGTTTGCAATAAGTCCTGAAAGCAAACTTGTAGGAAAACATATGCAGGACCTCAAGCTTGCCGACTGCTGCATTGTCAGCGCGGTTTTCAGGGAAGACCAGATAATAATTCCCCATGGAGACGACCTGATCAAAGCAAACGACCATATGGTAGTTGTGGGCAAGCCGGAGTCCATGGAAGATCTTGAGAGCGTCTTCGGAAGTAAGGTGTCTCATAGAACCAGAATTCTCCTTATCGGATGCGGAATTGTAGGGATGTATCTGGCAAAACTGATCGATAAAGAGGAAAATGCAGATCTGAGAATTATCGAGCACAGCAAAAGCCGCTGCATAGAAGTGGCAGAGATACTGGAAAATGCCCTTGTACTTAATGGAGACGGCACTGATGTCAGCCTTCTCAGAGAGGAAAATATTGAAGATATGGATGTTGTTGTTGCGGTTACGGACAGCGATGAAAAGAACCTTCTCTGTTCCCTGCTTGCAAAGCAGCTCGGTGCAAAAAAGGTAATTGCAAGGGCTGACCGCTCGGACTACCTGCCTCTTTTTGAGATGGTAGGGATAGACATGGCTGTAAGCCCGAGAGAAGCAACCGTAAACGAAGTCCTCAAGCTTACCATGGGAAGAGGTATACAGACACTTACGACCATTGAGGGTGAAAGAGCTGAGATTATAGAATATACGGCCTCCGAGAAGTCCAGAATTGTGGGCAAGCCCTTAAACAAAGTAAAGTTCCCCAAAGGAGCTCTTATTAACATGGTGGTGCGCGGAAAGGAGACTATAATCCCAAGAGGGGATTTCATTGTCAATGAAGGAGACCGTGTAGTTATTTTCTCAATGGCTTCGGCAGCATCGGAAGTAGAAAAATATTTCAAGTAAGAAAATATTTCAAGTAAGTTTTACGGGACAGGGGTTTTTCTGTGAATAAAAAAGCTATTTATAATGCGCTTGGGAAAATTCTTATACTTCTGGCTTTTACAATGCTCGTTCCTCTTTTAGTGGCTTTTTATTATGGGGAACCCCTGAAACCGTTTACGGTTTCCATTCTCATAACCTTTCTTGCCGGTTTGCTCCTTACACGCATCAAGAGCAGTGCTGAATGGCAGCAGAAAGAAGCCCTTGCCATTGTGGCTCTGACCTGGCTTTCAGCAGCTATTTTTGGAGGGATCCCTTTCCTTTTCGAGGGCGTATCCTTCATTGATGCCGTGTTTGAAACAATGTCGGGTTTCACGTCAACGGGTTCGACTATTTTTGTGGATATTGAGAGTTATTCCAGGAGTCTTCTTTTCTGGCGTTCTTTTACGCAGTGGCTGGGCGGTATGGGTATTATTGTGCTTTTCATTGCTATCCTGCCAAAACTCGGAGTTGCGGGGCGCCAGCTTTTCCGGGCAGAAGCTCCGGGCCCTACAGAAGATAAGCTCAAGCCAAGGATAAAAGATACGGCAAAGATCCTGTGGGCGCTTTATGTCCTGATCTCTGCCGTTGAAGTTGTGGCACTGATGCTTGCAGGAATGTCCCTGTATGACGCCCTCACGCACACTTTTGCAGGCATGGCATGTGGAGGCTATTCCCCTTATGGTCTGGGGATTGAAGCTTTTAACAGCCCTCTTATAGAATTTATTCTCACATTTTTTATGTTCGCAGCCGGAGCGAACTTTGCCCTGTATTACAGGGCGATTTTTATTGACAGTAACTTTCTTCTTAAAGATGAGGAGTTCAGGGCTTATACCTTTATTCTCCTGGGATTTTCAGGCCTTCTCACCCTGGTTCTGTACAAAGATATGGATTTTTCCCTTTTCAATTCTTTCCGTTACGCCATATTCCAGATTACCTCTATCATGACGGCTACGGGCTTTGCTTCAACTGATTTTAACCTCTGGACAGATTCGGCAAAGGTCCTGGTTTTTGCGGTCATGTTTATAGGCGGCTGTGCAGGCTCCACCGGGGGAGGCATGAAGGTCGTGCGTTTTCTGCTGATGTTAAAGTATGCGAGGAGAGAGCTGTTTAAATTTGTTCATCCAAGGCTTATAAGGCCCATCAGATTCAATAACAAAGCAGTGCCTGATGATGTTTTACAGTCCATCCTGTCCTTTGTTGTGATTTACATATTAGTTTTTATCTTCAGTGCAATGTTCCTGACTCTGCTTGGAGTCGACATGATCAGTTCTGCTACCGCTTCGATTGCAACCCTTGGAAATATAGGACCTGGTTTTAACGTAGTCGGACCTATGGCAAACTTTTCAGCACTCCCTCCCCTGGGAAAAATTATCCTGATAAATAATATGTGGGTCGGAAGGCTTGAGGTTTATACCGTACTGGTACTCTTCACAAGCGATTTCTGGCATTCCTGAACAAAATTTCATTAAAGGCATACAATAGATGTGCCTGAAGTTGTCAGGCATCTGTGTTTTCCACTCATGCTTTTCCTGTAAATGCACCTGAATTCAGTCTTTCAATCCTCTCCGAACAGCACACTTTACTTAAATTTTATCAGCCCTGGATTTTTATTCTTTGGTTCTTTTTCATTTTTTCCACATTAAATGATTTCTTAGAAATCCTCCCATGTACGTTTTTTTCTCCAAAGACTACTTAAGCAAGCAGGAGCAATCTATCTGGGAACAGTCTTTTCTTCGAGGGAATCTTATGAAAGCGGTGGTTATCGGCGCAGGTGAAGTTGGGTATCATATAGCAAAGTTCCTTTCCCTCACACACGATGTGATCGTTATTGAGAATGACGAGGATGCCCTGAGACGGGCGGATGAGCTTGATGTTCAGGTTGTGGAAGGAAACGGCGCAAATGCAGATATTCTTGCAAGTGTCCTCCCTGATGTGGATATTCTCGTTGCTGTCACAGGAGTTGATGAAGTCAATATAGTTGCCTGTATGACTGCAAAGCTTATATTAAGGGCACATCCGGGCTGGAAAGAAACAAAAACCATTGCCAGGGTCAGCAACCCTGACTATATTGATGTGCCGGTTACGTCCAGAGCTCAGGTAGGGGTAGACATAATGATATGCCCTGAACTTGCTCTTGCTTCGGAAGTCGCTGAAGTGCTCTCAAATCCCTCTGCAATAGACGCGGAAATGTTTGCAGGGGGCAAAGTTCAGATGATGGAATTTGCCATCCGCCCGGACAACAGGCTTGTTGGAAAGCGCATGCAGGATATTGAGCTTGAGGACTGCTGCATCGTCAGTGCAATATTCAGGAATAATGATATAATCATCCCTCACGGAGACGATTTCATAAAGGCAAATGACCACATGGTAGTTGTGGGCAAGCCCAGGGCCATGGCGGACCTTGAAAACGTTTTCGGAAACGAAGGACCTCACCGGAATAGAATTCTTCTAATTGGCTGCGGAATTGTAGGCTTTTACCTTGCCAAGATTATAGATAAGGATGAGAACGCAGACCTCAAGGTTATCGAATACAGGAAAAGCCGCTGTATAGAAGTGGCAGAGATGCTGGAAAATGCACTTATACTCAATGGGGACGGCACTGATGTCAACCTTCTCAGGGAAGAAAACATAGAGGATATGGATGTCGTTATTGCGGTTACGGACAATGACGAAAAAAACCTTCTCTGTTCCCTGCTCGCAAAGCAAATGGGAGCAAAAAAAGTAATCGCAAGAGCTGACCGCTCGGATTATGTCCCTCTTTTTGAGATGGTTGGGATCGACATTGCAGTAAGCCCTAGAGAAGCAACCGTAAATGAAGTCCTCAAACTTACCATGGGAAAAGGCATAGAAGCCCTTGCGACAATTGAAGGCGAAAAAGCGGAAATTATCGAATATACTGCATCAGGACAATCCAAAATCGTAGGAAAACCGCTTAGCAAGATAAAGTTTCCCAAGGGTGCGATTGTTACCATGGTAGTCCATGATGATGATGTCATTATTCCCAGAGGGGAATTCATCATCAGGGAAGGGGATAGAGTTATTATCTTTGCCCTTTCCTCCGCAGTCCGCTCTGTTGAGAAATTGTTTAAGTAAGCAATAAATACGAAAATCTTAAATACGAAACTCTTTCTTCATCTTCTTCATCTGTCCCTCATTTTTGAGAAGCTGTTTAAGCAAGAAATAAATATGAATAGTCATGAGTAGATTGAAAGAGTCATCACCTGTAAAAATAGAGGATCGGCATGAATATTAAGATTGTTTTTTATGTGCTTGGCGGTTTACTCAGGCTTCTCGGGATAATCATGGTTGTTCCTCTCGGAGTTGCGTACTACTATGGAGAAGATCTGACTCCATTTCTTGTATCTATAGCAATAACCGTTATTACAGGCCTGATCCTTCTTTCCTACAAAACTGATGAAGAATGGATGCGCAAAGAAGGCTTTGCAATCGTTGGACTGGGCTG
>Ga0265294_10002440_pt1 | contig 24397 bp, 20 predicted proteins | sample MunlanPumphouse3_FD_192504 | JGI IMG/M metagenome (GOLD analysis project Ga0265294, IMG submission 192504) | Groundwater microbial communities from a municipal landfill in Southern Ontario, Canada - Pumphouse #3 | ecosystem: Environmental > Aquatic > Deep subsurface > Groundwater | place... | reverse complement strand
ATGGAAGCGCCCTTGCGGGATATCAATATGGCGAGCCCAATTGCCACCGGTAAGGATATCATCCGAACATCCGGCATGATCCCTGTATATTGCTGAATGATCGGAAACAAAGGACGGAAGGTTTCTGCAAAAGCAATCAGATAAAACGCCACCGAGATCGCCTGCGATAAATATAGCGATATGCCGATTGTTCCACCCAGAGTGGAACCAAAAGAACGACTGATGATGTAATACTCTCCCCCACCCCGAACCTTTAGATTCGTAGCAATCTCGGCAATCGCCAATCCCGTGGGAATCGTGATCATATGCCCGATCAAGACAATCATCATTGCGCCAATCATTCCCACATGACCAACTGCGTAGCCAAAACGCAGAAACATCACGGCACCCAGGATGGTGCTGATGGCGGCTAAAAATACCGGCGCTGTACCAAATCCATGACCACTGCTGGAGTTTTCCATCGGCATAGCTCTCTCCCAAATCTTCAAAAGTATGCGCCTTTCAAGCATGTTATCACGCCTGATAGTTACTTGGGTCACGATATTAGGCAGAGATTATTTTGGCAAGATAATTCCGCAGCTAGCTCTTAAGAAAGAATCCACAGCCATTTTTCTCTTGACTCCTTTGGCAGTAGATATAAGTAGGAAGTGCTTAAGCAAACACTATTAGGAGACCAAAATGAAAACAGCAGCATTGCTTTGCATCTTGCTTGTGCTCTTTGCCTGCACCGCCAAAGCTCCGGAGTTCACTGAAACCCAAAAAAACGAGGTGCAGCAAACCATTGAAGCCAATATGCAAAAACTGATGGCAGCCGCAGACTCTCTGGATACTTCCGCCCTGGAAGGGTTCCTCAGCCCCGGATCGGATAGAAACTTCTTTATGGCCGGCGTTGCCTACAACAAAGATGAACTGATCAGCAGCACCAAAACTGAATATGAGAACTTCATGGCTCAGCATCTGCGCATCACCGATCACCGCATCAAAATCATCGATGCCAATAACGTAATCTGGACTGCTGCCATAAATGCCGTCAGCACAGACCTTACAGGTTACGAGGAAGCCATGAACTTTACCGATACCTGGTTCTGGGAGAAAAACGGAGATACCTGGCAGGTTAGCCATTTCCACGAATCCTGGGAGTAGCGCCCGGGAAGATTCTAAGCAGACTCCAGCCGTTCTATGCATAAAAATGCCGCGCTTGAGAAGTGAGCAATTCAGGCTTATGTTTCGTTATCCATAAAAATAGATTGACAGATTTCCCAGTCCCAAATATGTTTCGCTCATTAACGAAAAGGAACTGCGATATGAATAACCAGCAACTATTTAAAGCTCTCGCTGATGAATCCCGCATCCGGATTCTGACGCTACTGAAAAACCAAGCCTATTGTGTGGAAGACCTCGCCGAAAGCCTGAACCTGGCGGTATCAACGGTCTCTGCACATCTCAAGAAACTTCAGGCGGCTGGATTGGTATACTGCCAAAAAGTGCAATACTACAGCGTCTATCACCTGAAGCAGGAAGTTCTGCAACAATCTCTGAACGAATTGATCCCCAGCTCCAACCCTTCTGCAAAAGACCCCTACGCCATTATGCGCGAAAAAGTCTTGAAACACTATTTCAAAGATGGCAAATGTTTCCAGTTGCCCGTACAAAACAAGAAGCGCTGGATCGTTTATGAAGAAGTGATCAAACTCATCGAGCCGGGAAGGGACTACCAGGAACGGGAATTGAATGCACTAATCACTCAAATCCACGAGGATTACTGCCTGATTCGCCGCGAACTGGTGGAAGAAGGAGTGTTGGAACGCAGCGATGGCATCTATCGCCTGGTGGATCGCTATTGGGAGAATCCCGGCTTCTATCAGAGAATCTGGAGGAAGAGTGAATTGGATGAGAACGCTGAAAAATGATGATCCCGGCGGTGCTGCCTCATTTGTTTAATAAAGGCGCATCAGGATGAAGATGCCATCTGATGGTGCTTCCTCTCTCCTTGGTTTGCCTCTAGTTCAGCACTATATCACCCTATATTCTCCGCATGGCATGGGCGGATTATGGGGTGATATAGTGCTGAAGCCGCGGTAAACCGGGGAGAAAGAGAGCGAAGCTCGATCAAAAACAGCTCATCTCCAGAATAGTTGTTAAATACTATGGGAAGAATCAGTTATTCTTTGGACTATCAAGGAATGTCCAGTGTGTGCGGAAAGGGAGATATAGGTTGACATATAGTGATCTTTTGGTATATGACACATCCAATCCCAAAAGAAAAGTCTTGACAGGATAAAGGCCTGTCCTGCCATCTGATTCGCACAATTTTTTGTGTAATGAGGTGTTTAACAATGAAAGAAGGATTTCTACCCAAAAACGATTTCTCTTCCATCTTCTTCACTGATAAAGCTGAGGGAATGGCAACCGATATAAAGAAAAAGTTATTGAATCATCTGGAATACTCCCTGATCAAGGATACGACCACTGTGGAGCATTGGGATGTGTATTATGCTTTGGCGCTATCGCTGCGTGATCGTCTGATCGAGCGCTGGTTGCGCACTCAGTATGAGTATCGCAAGCAGGATGTGAAGAAGGTCTATTATCTCTCCATGGAGTTTTTGATCGGGAGGCTTTTGGGCAATAGCCTGATCAATCTGGATGTGTATAACGAAAGCTATGATATGCTCAAGGAGATGGGTTACTCTTTGGAGGATATTGCGGAACTGGAGCCTGATATGGGGCTTGGCAATGGAGGTTTGGGCAGATTGGCAGCCTGTTTCATGGATTCTCTGGCAACCCAGGCATATCCAAGTTATGGCTATGGAATCCGCTATGAGTTTGGCATTTTCCGGCAGGAGATTGTAAAAGGATATCAGGCTGAAGTTCCGGATCATTGGCGCAAAAACGGCTGTCCCTGGGAGATCAAACGCCCGGAAATCAACTATCGGGTTCGCTTTGGTGGCAAGGTGATCAGTGAAACACAGAATGGTAATGGGCTTATCCATAGATGGACTGGCACCAGAGATGTGCTGGCTGTAGCCTGGGACGTCCCGATTCCCGGATTTAAGGTTGATAATGTGAACAACTTACGGCTTTGGGAAGCCACTGCGACTGATGAGTTTGACTTTGATTATTTCAACAGTGGCGACTATGTGAAGGCTGTGGAGCAAAAGAACATTAGCGAAAACATCAGTAAGGTGCTGTATCCCAATGACAACGTCCACCTGGGCAAAGTTCTGAGATTGAAGCAGGAATATTTCTTTGTCTCTGCCACATTACAGGATATCATCTACAACTGGAAACAGGATCATGATGGATTCAAAGAACTCCCGCAGAAAATCGCCATTCAACTCAATGACACCCATCCTGCTCTTGCCATTCCGGAATTGATGCGCATCCTGATTGACATGGAACGCTTTGATTTTGAGGCTGCCTGGGAAATCTGCAAACAGGTGTTTTCCTATACCAATCACACCGTGTTGCCGGAAGCTCTGGAACGCTGGAGCGTAAGCCTCTTTGAAGACCTTCTGCCGCGGCATCTGATGTTGATTTATCAGATCAATGATCACATCATGAAGGAGGTTAGCTCCCGCTATCCGGGCGACATCGTCAAGATGCGCAACGTGTCCATCATTGAAGAAGGTCAGCAGAAATCCCTGCGCATGGCACAGCTTTGCATCCACGGCTCGCACACTGTGAATGGAGTTGCCGAGTTGCATACCCGGATATTGCGCTCCAAGGTCTTTGCCGATTTTGAGGAAATGTATCCCGGAAAGATCCAGAACAAGACCAATGGCATCACACCCAGATTGTGGCTGCTCACCTGCAATCCCCTGCTTTCCAGCCTGATCTCCGAACACATCGGAAACTCCTGGATTCGCGATCTGCAACATATCCGTGGCATCGAAACCTATATCGACGACGCTGATTTCCGGGATAGCTTCTTTGAAATCAAGGAAATCAACAAAAAACGCCTGAGCCGCTATATCTACAAAGTTACCGGCATCAGAGTGAGCGCAAACAGCCTCTTTGATGTCCAGATCAAGCGCATGCATGAATATAAACGCCAGTTACTGAACGTGATGGGCACCATCGCCCGCTATTATACGATCAAGGACAATCCGGATGAGGATTTTGTACCACGCACAGTCATCTTTGCCGGAAAGGCAGCCCCTGGCTATTTCATCGCCAAACGGCTGATCAAGCTGATCAACAATCTGGGCGAGATCATCAACAAAGACCCCGATATCCGTGACCGCCTGAAGGTGGTGTTCCTGCCCAATTACAGCGTTTCTCTTGCCGAAAAGATCATTCCCGCCGCTGATCTCTCTGAACAGATTTCCACCGCCGGATTTGAAGCCAGTGGCACTGGCAATATGAAGTTTGCCCTCAATGGTGCCCTCACCATGGGTACTCTGGACGGAGCAAACGTGGAAATGGCAGAAGAAATCGGCGAGGAAAACATGTTTATCTTTGGCTTGAAAGCCGACGAAGTAAGCGCTTTGAAAGCCTCTGGATACAATCCCCGTAGTTATTACGATAATGATCCGATGCTCAAACGTGTGGTCGATTCCTTGCTGGATGATAGCTGGTGCACCGATGAAAGCGGGATTTTTACCCCGATCTGGAAATCACTCATGGAGGATGGCGACATCTATTTCCACCTGGCAGATTTCAGAGCCTTTGTGGAAGCCTCCGAAAAGGTGGATCAGCTCTATAAAAACAAGGAAGAATGGGTCAAAAAAGCCATCATCAACATCGCCCGCATCGGAAAGTTCTCCAGCGACCGCGCCATCACCGAATATGCCAATGATATTTGGAATATCACACCCCTGCAATTGGATTTTGGAGGCTAATCAAGCGTTGAACCATGAAACTGATTTTGGTGCTGCTATTGTGTGGTCAGTTGCTGTTTGGAGCTGTGGTGATCAACGAAGTCTGTTACGACCCCCAAGGGGAAGATCAGGGCAGCGAATGGATCGAACTCTATAACAATGGAGACCAGGAGATTGACCTGAATGGCTGCAGGATCTATAGCGGCGGCAGCTCTTACACTCTGGACTATGAATTCCCTCATTTCATCCTCCGCCCAGGCCGCTTCATCCTGATCGGTGGTGTTAATGTATCAAACACACACCTAAGCTGCAATTTCAGCTTCCAGAATGGAGGATCCGCCAGCGATGCCATTCGCTTTGTAAATGCCGACAGCACATATACGGATACGGTGATCTATGATGAGCCAAATAGCAATCTGCTATGTGATGATTCCTCAGTGCCAGCCAGCAGCTTTGCCCCCGATGTTGCTCAAGCTTATGCTCTGGCCCGAATCTATGATGGCTATGATACAGATGATTGTGCCACAGATTTCTATGCTGCCGCTGAACCCAGCCCGGGATCTCCAAATCAACTCTTTGCCGATTATGCCATCAGCTCTGCCAGTTTTATTGAGATTGATCAGCAAGAACTGCTGAACTTCTGGATTTGTAACCGCTCACCATGCTCTCCTTCGAGTTTTGCCTCCCTTAAAGTATGGCAGGATGCGCTCCTGATCCATGAAGCCGAAATCTCCCCCATCTCCCCAGCAGATTCACTGGCGGTGGAAGTCCTCCTGCATTCGCCCGCTCAATGCCTGGAGATCAGTATCAGCTTGGCGGGAGATCCCAATCCCGAAAACGATTACTTTGTGCTGAACTCCGCCCCTGTCGAGCTGGCTCTGCCTCTTTTGAACGAAATCTTTGCTGCCCCTCTGCCCGGACATCAGGAGTGGCTGGAACTATATCAGGAAGCAGTCCCAAGGGATAATTTACAATATGTGATCCGGGATGCTTCCGGAAATCGCTGCAGTTTTGAGTTACCGGCCTTTCCGGGATATTTTGTGCTCTGCAATAATGCGTCCGCCTTTAGTGAGGATTATCCCGAAGTTCCTCATAACCGGATCATCCAGAGCAGTGGCTGGATCAGCCTGAACAACGACGGGGATGCGATCTATCTCTTTGATGATAGCGAGCTGGATTTGATTCATCAGATGAGCTACAGCGGGGATCAGATCACAGGCGGTAAATCCCTGGAACGATATCTGGATGGAGAACAAAACGAATTCTGGCGGGTATCCATTCACCCCGATGGCGCCAGCCCCGCAGCCAACAATCAGTCAAGCCTCCTCCCGGATCAAAACAAACGTTTGGAAGTGCTTGGCAGCCCCTTTGATCCCAGGGAATCTGAAAGCCTGGTGATCAGCTACAAACTCCCCGATGAACCCTCCCGCGTGAATTGCTTTGTGTATGATCTCAGCGGACGCCTGATCCGTAAACTTGCCGATAATCAATCGGTTGCATCACGGGGCATGATCTCTTGGGACGGACGACGCTCCAATGGCAGCTTTGCCCCCAGAGGTCTATATATCTTGCTCTGGGAATCTCAAAGCAGCAATGGAGGCAGAGTGTATCGCCGGCAGCTGACTGCCGTGATCCGATAGCTGATCTGCCGATGGCCAGGGTACATATGGATTACACGTAGCTTCGGAAAGCTACGATACGACTTCTATTTGTTGTCAGTAGTGAAATTATCATTGACTGGAATCAGCAGTTTAAAAACCATAGTCTTGATATGGAGTAGGCTCTGGTGCCCTCCTATCAAATCCCATAGGGAGTAATTTATGAGCGAATATAGCATTGATTTGGATGAGCTTCTTTCACGAGAAAACGAACGCGTGGAATGGAAAGAAAATGTAGCAGATATAGATAGCGTCATTAAGACAATTGTAGCATTCTCAAATGATTTCTCCAATCTTGGAGGTGGCTATGTAGTATGTGGAGCTCGTGAATCAAAAGATGAATATGGATTTCCTTCTGTACACCTTGTGGGATTGGATTCTGTACGATATCAAGAGATTGAAAACCGAACCATCAATGATTTGAGAAGCAAAGTTGATCCGGAAATTGTCCCTATTGTGCATTCTGTTTCTACGAATGATCCATCCAGAAAAGTACTAGTATTTGTAGTCCCCGGAACAGGGTATGCCCACAGCTATCGTAGCAGCGGTAAAGACACATCTTGTTACTATATCCGTGTGAGCAGCAACACAATTGAAGCCAGAAATGGATTGTTGAGAGAGTTGCTGGTTCGAAAGCGTGTAATGGAAGCTTGGGATAAGAGAGCCTGTACTGCTGCATCTGATACTGCAATAGATATTTATCTGCTGAGGGATTATCTATCTGAGATGAAAATGATAACTAAAAGCACAGATATCAAAAGCTTCATCAGTAGCACAGAAAAGATCTCTGAGTTTGTTCCACCCTTGTGTGTTCAACCCTCTATGGGAAATGCGCAATATCCCCGGAATTTTGCCATTTTAATGTTCAACGGAAGCCCTCTTAATTACGTTGATGGTGCATACACAGAGTTCTCAGTTTACCGAGGGCTAGATAGAAGTGAGCCTTCAGCAGAAAAGCATTCCATTACTGGGACAATTGTGAACCAGGCACGCAGGATATTTGAGCTCCTTAATGCCGAAGCTTTTGTGGTTTTTGATAAAACGAACGAAACTCCAAACCAGATTAAGTATCCCATCAGAGCGCTGCAAGAAGCAGTTGTTAATGCTTTGGTGCATAGAGATTACGAGATGCCTCAACCCACGAAAATAACTGTTTTTGAGGATCGCATAGAAATCCTCTCTCCTGGAAGACTACAACATACTATTGACAAAGAGAAATTTGTGAATGGTAAAGCCCACCCACATTGGAGAAATCAAAGCTTGGCATATTTCTTTAACAAGCTTCAGTTAGCTCAAGCAGAAGGACAAGGCATACCAACCATTCTACGATTAATGAAGGAGGAAGGCTGTCCAAATCCCATATTTGATCTGGAAGAAGAGTATGTGGTTTGCACATTACCTGCACATCCCAGACACAAGCTCATCCGTGAACTGAATCAAATTGAACAGGTTTTCATTCTGGGAAACTATCAGGAAGCATATACAAAGTTGATACCGCTTATAGAAGCTGATAGTTACAATTACCGTGCATTGGATCTTCTATGTAATGTGGGAACTATTCTTGGAAAACAGCATGACATGTTTCTGCTTTTTGAAAATATAAGTTTGCAATATGAAAAACTATCCCCCAATACACTTCTATCAATAGCAGAGGCATTCTCTCTGGGTGAATCCAAGCAACACAAAGAGTTATCTCTGAGGTTGATTACAATGGCCATGGAAAGCAGACTTGAAGAAAAGCAGATCCTCAAAGCAGTACTAAATCTTAAGAAACTCAGGAAAGATGAAGATATCGTCATGTATCTCAATGATACAGCACGAAAACAGCCTTCAATTACCCTGAACCCAGCTATACTGGAAGAATGGGGAAGATCACATATATCCCTGGCTAAAAAGTGTATGGACTCTGGCAAGAATCAGAAACTGAAACCTGCATATAAAGCAAGGGCTTGGGAAGAATGCAGGAAGTATCTTGAGTTGGCTGAAAAAAATCTACATAAAGCCCTTGAACTCTCAACCAGCCAAATTGAGCGTGATTTCATCCACAGAGATATCGACTACCTGAAAAATCTAAAGAACAAAGCTAAGAAACCTGCAAGTCCACAAAGAAGAACTCATAGCTGAAAAAGTCATTTGATACTATTCTCCGGGAATCACTATTTCCGGAATATTCAGGATCGGATGCATGATCACGCTCAGGGTATCTCCCGGAGCATTCCAGGCAGATTGGGCAGTCAATGGCAAACAAAGTGCGAAGGGGACTGGCACCAGAAGGAAAAGCTTCTTCAAAAGCTCTCCACAATCTGCTTCACATAGTTAATTGGAATTGCAAAGCCTACCCCGCTGTTGCTCTTGCTTTCGGAAAAGATGAAGGTATTGATCCCGATCACCTCACCCTGAATATTGACGAGGGGACCGCCACTATTGCCGGGATTGACGGCAGCATCCGTCTGGATCATATTCCGAAACTCCTGTTTCTCGTCAGGAATGCTGAAATTGCGTCCTAAAGCCGAGATCACCCCTACAGTCACACTTGGCTTGGAATCGTTCATCAGCATGCCGTAAGGGTTGCCTACGGCGATGCTCCATTCACCGATGATCAGATCATCGGAGTTTCCCAGACGCGCATGAGGCAGATTGTTGCCTTGAATCTTCAATTTGGCGATGTCGTGCATCTCATCAATACCGATCAATTCAGCGATGTACTCACGTTTATCCGGCAAAACAACCTTGATCTCGCTGGCTCCGCTAACCACGTGGGCATTGGTGATCACATATCCTTCAGGATCATAGATCACTCCGCTACCGATGGATTTGATCTCCTGACGTTGGGGAGCAACATCAAAGAAATCAAAGAAACCAAAGCCAAAAGGCAGGGCACGCAAACCCCGTACATAACGGATTTCGGTAACGTTGACGCTCACAACGGCGGGTTCAACAGAGGTTACCGCCTGAGTGATGGCATTGCTGCGCAGGGCAGGATCCGAAGATTGAGCCGGAGCGGCACTGAACATCGAGGCGGGTTCATTTCCAGTTTTTTGAAAGTGATTGATCAATACAAGGCTGATGCCGGCATTGATAATGATAATGGCCACAACCAGGATCAGAATACTTGAGCTTCTCATAGCAAAGTAATACCTCTTTGAAAGATATTGGGTTTATGTAACAACATGATAATCAACTGTCAATTGGAAGCAATCCGGGCGATACTAAACCTTTTCAGCTCTAAGCCACAGGATGGCTTCGGAATTGTTCAGGGGCAGGGGCTTTTCATCAATCAGAGGCTGATACAGATATCCTGTTTCTGGGATGGCTGAGATCAGACGGTGTTTGATTTTGAAGCCTTTCAGTAAATATCGATCCAGGATTTCGGGGCTCAGACATTGTGGTTCGGCGCTGCTTGGAGCCTGGTAGAGATTGAAGCTGCCGATGATTTCCCCACCTGGTTTAAGGATGCGGCGTAACTCGTTGCAGATCTCTGGAAGTTGATTTACGTGATCCAGGGCATTGAGGCTGAATATGATATCCACGCTGAGATCGGGCAGGGGAATGCAGGTCTCGCTACAGGCAAGATAGATCATCCCGTGGTCTTTCATGCTGTTTTGGAAGTGTTTCAGATATTGGGGAATCAGAACATCAATGCCGATATTGAATTGGCTTGTTTTTACCCAGCTCAGAGAGCCCCGGGGTCCACAGCCAAAATCTGCTATCACTTTTCCCCGCATAAAATCCTGATTCTTCTCTTTGGCAATGGCCAGCAGCAGCTTTTCATAGTGTTGGTTGGAAAAGCTACATCCATCCTGGTGATAGCACTTTTTCCAATATGCCAGTTCTGCATAGTATTTGGGTACCATGCGATAGTAGATGGGACGTAGAATGCCTTTGAAGAACACTATTGGAACTTCTTGATGGCAAATTCAATGGTTTTGGTGCTGACCGTGGTTTCAAAACAAGGCCCTTTGGGACGTTCATTGAGCACGGCATAAATGGGAACCTTCCAGGTATCCCGCACACCGGCAATCAGATCACGATGACAAGCAACGGCAACGATTACATCAGGATTAAGGTCCTTAATCAGTTTCCGTGCCAAGGAGCCACCGGTTGCCACTGCTGCTTTCACCTGATACTTATCTGCCAGAATCTTGATATCGGTGATATCACATCGGCCACAATCCTTGCAGGAATTGATGTCACTGGTGATGCGCACATCACAATCAGAGCGTTGCAGACAATGCGGAAGCAATAGCAAGATATTACGGTGCGAAATATTGGCAGCAGCCGAAAGCACGATCTCATTGTTGAAGTTCAAAAAGCTTTCCTGAAGGTCTATATCTTTTTGAAAGGTGATCTTGCCCAAAGCTTTAGCTATGTAATAAAACACATGAAACAGCATCCATTTGGCATAGATTGCCATGCTGCTGGGTTGGATTTTGCGATGGGTGCTGATCAAATTCAGAATCCAGGAAAATATCAGAACTACCAGAACGATGAAGAGAGCAGTATAAAGCACAGTATCCCAGAGGGAAAGACCAAGCTTGAAATAACTGCCCAGAGCGATCCCAAAAAAGGAACCAGTCAGGATCACCAGGCTGAGGCTAACCAATAGTGGAAACTTGATGATGGCAAAGTAATATTCTTTCATAAATCTATCCTTTCTCCGGGCTGAAATCTTGCCCCAAGGGAATATGCCCAGGCATCCATGGCTTTCTTTCCAGATGCCTGAACCGATCTTACCAGAAGCTCTGCATCCGATACTCTGATCGTAAAACCTTTGTTCTTGAGGACTGCCGAAATGCAACCCGGCTCATAGCTTTGCGGTGAAGGCAGGCTTTCCGCACTTAGAATCTTGAGCTCCTTGCCCCTGAACATTGTGTATGCTCCAGGTTCCAGGGCATAAGCCCTGATCTGGCGCAGCAAAAGCTCTGCAGGCAAGCTGAAATCCAGTAAAAGATCTCTCTTTGTGATCATCTGGCTATAGGTGGCCAGGCTATGATCCTGCTTTATTTCAGTGATATTGGGGATCTTTTGCAACAAGTCCAGGAGCATTTGTGCCGCTTGATTGGCCAAACGATCATGCAGGGAACTATAGTTTTCATCAGCTTGTATCTTCAGAGGTTCCTGCATCAGGATGGGGCCGGCATCCATCCTCCTGGTCAGGCGAAAGATGCTGTTACCGGTCAGTATATCACCACTCAGAATTGCTGAACGCACCGGGGAAGCTCCACGATGCAGAGGAAGCAAGGAAGGATGCAGATTGATCGCACCATAGCGGGGAAGCTCCCTTAAGCTCTTGCTCAGAAAAGCACCAAATGATGCGGTTACAATGATATGCGGCACGGCAGAGGAAATCCGGGTCAAAGCCTCGGGACTATTCACATCCTCCGGGCAGAACACACTCAAACCCAAAAGCCTTGCTGCATTGGTGAGCGGAGTATCTTCCAGGATCAACTTTCTGCCTTTGGGACGCGCCGGTTGACTCAAAACCATTACAATCTGGTGTCTGCGGCTGGCAACCAGCTCCTCCAGGATGGGGATGGCATATTCACTGCTTCCGGCGAAGATGATCCTCATGATGCTTAGCTTTCCTTGCGGATGTTCACTCCATTGACAGCGGATGCTTCCAATGCTTTCAGCTTGTGATGCAGCTTCAGCTTTGTCAAGGTGCCAATCCGGTCAGTAAAGACAATCCCATTCAGATGGTCATATTCATGTTGGATCACCACTGCTTCGTAACCTTCAGCACTGGATTCAATCAGCTTCCCTTCGGGAGTGGTGTAGCGATATTTGATTTTCAGTGCGCGATGCACATTGGCAAAGATATCAGGTAGCGAAATGCAGCCTTCTTCATAGACCTGTTCTCCTTCCATTTCGTAGATATCCGGGTTCAACATCACAATGGGGTTTCTTTCACCATCTTCGTTTTGTGCCCACCAGGGGTCGATCACAAAGATGCGTTTGTCTTCACCCACTTGATTTGATGCCAGACCCACTCCATCTCGTTCATACATGGTATGAATCAGATTTTCAATATACTCCGGCAATGAGGGATCTTTGAGATCAACCTCCTGGAGTTTCCTGCGCAGGATATCATCACCCAGGATTCTGATGGGAAGAGTCTTGGCCATCTGCTTAGCTTTCAGTTTTGGTGGTAGTGAGAATGCTGACGATTGCAGAGCGTTGGAAATCGACACGAACCTTGTTCGTATCATCAATCTCGACGACAACAATGTCCTTGTCCGGTTTCATGCTTACCACACGGCCATAGATACCGCTGGAAGTGATCACTTTATCATTTACCTGGAGGCTATCCAGCATTTTCTGCATCTCTTTCTGACGCTTTTGCTGGGGACGAATCATCAGGAAATACATTATGGCAAACAGCGCCACGAAAAAGACCAGGGATGAGGCCATGCCTCCACCTTGGGCGGCGGGAGCAGCAGGGGCAGCAGGTGCAGCTTGTAACAGGGTATATATCATTGTTTTCTCCTATAGTCCAAAGAAACTTGGATAGATGCGGATTAAGATTTGGATTAAAAGATTGGCATACAGCCCTGCCAGAAGATCGTCAATCACCACTCCCCAGCCCTTGGGTATGGCCTGGGAACGATAGATCGGGAAGGGTTTGGCAATATCAAACACTCTGAACAGGATAAAAGCATAGAGACCAATCAGCCAGTTATGCGGTAAAAACAGGGTTGCCATGAAATAACCGGCAACTTCGTCAATTACAATAGATCCGGCATCTTCGCCCAAAATCAGCTCTGCCTTGCGGGAAATGAACACCGCAATTAGAGCAAAGATCAGGACTGATCCGGACAGGATATAATGCCCAGAGCCAAAGTAAAGGCTTTGAGGCAATAGCAAATATATGCCAAAGGCAGCCAGGCTTCCAAAAGTTCCCGGCATAAAAGGGATAAAGCCAATTCCAAAGAATGTGGCAAGGATCGTGCTTAGATTCAGGCGAGATTTCTTCACAAACTAATCTTGATATATGACTCAGCTTTGACTTTGGAAATCCATTCGGCATAGGCTTCGATCTGCTTTTTCTGCTTCAAATAGCCCATAACCTGCTCGCGCACTTCTTCAAAGGTGAAAAGCCGCTCAGGATGCTCGGTATCACGCACAAAGAGATAGATCATGCCTTCGTTTTTAAGAACTTCAGTAGGACTGCCCACCGGGGTTGCCATCAGAGCTGCGCTGAAAAGCTCTGGAAAATCACGCTCGGCAAACTCTCCCAGAAGCCCGCCTTCGGCAGCGGTTTCGGCATCTGAGGAATATTGGGTTGCCAAATCCGCAAAGCTCTCCCCCGCCAAAATCCGTTCCCGGATCGAGTTCATCAAAGCCATTTCACGCTCTTCATCGTTCTCTCCGGCTTCGATCATCTTCAGGATGTGACTGGCGCGGACTTCTTCGCCTTTGCGATCGGTAACCTTGATGATGTGATATCCAAACTGGGTCTTCACCACCTGGCTGATCTCACCGATACTCAAGGCAAAAGCTGCATCCTCAAAAGGTTTAACCATCATTCCACGCTTGAAGAAACCCAGGTCTCCCCCTTGCTGTTTGCTGGGGCAATCACTAGACTCGGTGGCCAATTGAGCAAAATCCTCTCCATTATCAGCACGTCTTCGGAGCTCTTCCGCCTCAGCCAGAAGTGCTGCTTCCGATTCATCCGAAGCTTTGATTTCACGCAAGATCATGCGCAAATCCCAAGCCACCGGTTTCACGGCCATGGAATCCTTGCTGGCTTCATAAAAGGCCAGCAATTCGGATTCTTCAATCCGTACCCGGGAGGAAATCTGCTTCTCCACCAATTGCTCGCTAAGGGCGTTTTCCTTGAGCTGTTCCACGAAGTAATCCATAAGTTCGCGCTGAGTGGTATTCATCTTGCGCAATTCCGCCTGAAAATCAGCTTCGGTGGGAAACTGGCTCTTGATCTGTCCCATATAGCGCTCGGCATAGTTGCGCAAGGCGGTTTCGTCGATTGTGATATTCAGCTCTTTGGCTTTCTGAATCATAATGCGATGTGCCACCATATTGTCCAGAACTTCAGCGGGAACCAGAAGCTCCTCGCGTACTCCGGTTGAGCGCATTTGGTTAATTTGTTTCTCCAGATCGGACATCAGGATGATCTCCGATCCTACCGTGGCTACGATTCTATCTACCATTTCGGCACTGGCAAACACCGCCAATGCAAGAAGCAGAATGCAGATTAGCTTAGCTTTCATGTGTTTCAAAATCCTTCTTAGTAATAATAGATGTTTTGCTGTTTGGCTTTGATTTCGCGCAACAGATTCTGGTAAACCTCTTCCTGGCGTTCCAATATGATGCGACGCTTGATTTCGGCACGATGATCCTCAAAATTGGCATCGCTTTCGCCATCTTTGGTCTCTGTATAGCGGATCACATACCATGCATCTTCCACGCTCAACACGCCATATTGACTGGCTTGAAGAGTATTGGCACTTTGCCAGAACAGCGAATCCGGCGAGCCTGGAGCCACAAAGCCCATGCTGCCGCCCTGATTGCGCAAAGCTTCAATGGAATGCTGCCGCACAGCCTGAGCAAAGCTCATTCCAGCGTTGAGTTGCTGCAATACATTCTCTGCGGAAATCTTATCCTGCAGCTTGATGCGCTCAATCTTGTAAAGCATCACCGGCTTCAGGAAATCCGCCTGATGGATCCTAAAATATGAAAACAGTTGGTCTTCGGATATCTGCAATTTCGCCAATGATGCTGAAATCAGAGCATTTGCCTTGACCTTCTTGGTGGCATAGCTGATGCGCTGCTGCAAAGCAAGTTCCTTATCCAATCCCCGGCTCCTGGTTTCCTGAGCCAGCAGGGTCAGATTCACCCAATCCTCCACATAACGTTTGCGCGTCTCCGGACTCAGGCTATCCCATTCTTCCACCCCAAAGGTGGATTTAAAGGCATCCAAAGTAAGCACTTCACCATTCACTTCCGCCAGCTTGGCAGATGTATCCTGGTTCTTATTACAGGCCGAAACAAAGAAGATTCCAGCCAGGATCAGCAACAAAAGAACTCTTTTCATAGAAATGGCGGAGTATATCGAACCCTGATATAGGGCATTTTGCTCAAATCACTGCTCTGTGGTGTATAAAACTGGATCTCTCCAAAGTCCTTGCGTTCATAGTTACTCATGATCACTATACCTTGAGGATCCTTTTTTCCTGCAGTGTAAGATTGGATGATGGGGGTGATGTTTATTACCAGGGAATCAGCGCTATTTGTAGCATAACTGGTTAAGGGATATGAAAATATGATGCTCTCCATATTCGTTGTGGCAATCACCTCTGGATTCTCCGGTTTTTCCTTGACCAGGAAAGCGCTCACATAGTATGAAAAGGCATTCAGCAGATTGCTATTGCTTTTATCGATAAAAAGCACCAGCTCTGCCTTGTTGATGCTCACCCGTTTCAGATCTTCAGGGCTCAGAATGTTGTTGTCCGGATCCACAAACAGGGTTGAATCCGGCTGTAAATCCACAAACATCCGTTGAGGATTGAAATTGCTCAGCTTCCAGACGCTTGCATCCACTTCCGCTCCGGGATGATTGAAACTATAGGCCTCTTTGGTGGCATAGGTGGCAAAATCCACCTGCTCATCTTCGGCTGCAACCTGGCAGGAATAGCCCAGCTTGCTACCTTCGGTGGTGCTGGAAAGGCGAATCTCCACAAAACCCTCCACTCCCTCTTCAGGAAGAATCAGGATGTTCAGGCCGGTGCTGTCGGCATCGCTTTGCCAGTTTTGGATAAAGGACGTTTCCAGCTCCACTGTGATCGTATCGTTGGAACTAATTGTAGCTGGAACTACAAGATCAGCAAAATACTCATAATCTTCAGCACTTAGAGAATCAGGATCGATAAAGCTCCGCAATACTTTGTGCAATTTGAGATTCAGCTCCTGTCTGGAATCCGCCTGATCCCTACGCAAAATAGTGAACTTTAGATAGGGATCTTGCAGACTGTGATATTCCGCCAGGCTGCTTTGAGCAGGTAAACCGGTGAATCTGACTATACCCCTGGCATGGGCTCCCTGCCAGTTTCCGATTGGCAAACACCTGCGGTTTGCACTAATGCTGACCAATGTATCGGGAGGAAAGCTAAATCCATCCACTACAGCATTGATATCATCAAAACTTTGAGCACTGATCTCTGACCAGTTGTCACCTGTAAGATTATCCTTACGAGTGCAGGCACTAAGCAATAGAATCACCGCTAAGAGCACGAGACATATTTTAAAGGTCTTCATATAATCTAATCCTAATTAAGATAAATTTTGTAAATCAGTAGATGTAGTAGGCTCTGTGGATATGTAGATAATTGGTCAAGCTTTTTCTTTGTCATGGGAGTTTTGCAGATACTTAGGGACTTTTCGGGGCTGTGGATAAGTTGTGGATAAGTGAGGGGTCTTATCCACTGCTTATCCACAGAAAATTGAGCTAAGTGATTATTTTCCAAGATATCCACGCTTATCCACATATAATCATCCACAATTGTGGATAAGTGTGGGCATAATGAGCCTAAGGAGCTTTGGCAAAGCTTTTTAATGCTATCTGAGCAACATGGATACTTACTTTTGAAGGGAGCAATATTGGGTCTATTCAGATCCCCTGAGAAAGTGCGAAGCTCGAGCGCATTGCTTTTCATGGAATGATCTTTCCCTGGATTCATGATACTCAATTTCTGATGTTCTTGATCATCAGTTCCACCAGGCTGCGGAAATCCCCATCATCCCGAAATTGGTTCTCGATCATGCGTTTGGCATGTAGCACTGTGGTGTGGTCTTTACGGTTGTAATATTCTGCGATATCCTTCAGAGAGAGGGATGGGATCAACACGTTTGCCAGATACATAGCTACCTGGCGGGGAAAAGCCACGTTTGGCTTGCGGGATTTATCCATGATCTGCGGTTTACTGATCTCAAAAGTACGGCAAACCTGTTCTGTAATGGCATCCAGCGAGATTTCCCGGCTAACTTCTGAGATCATATCGGCCAGGATGTTCTTTGCAATTTCAGGAGTGATATCCTCCGGATTCAGCTTGTTATATGAGGCAAAGGCCAGAATGCGGATCAGTGAGCCTTCCAGAGCTCGCACCGAGGAGGTGATGTTATCGGCAATGAAATTGAATGTATCGTCCATCAGGGTGATGTTTTCCGGCTCAGCTTTTTTGTGCAGGATAGCTACCCTGGTTTCAAAATCCGGGTTCTTGAGATCCGCCAGAAGTCCGCTTTCAAATCTGGTAACCAAACGTTTCTCCAGATCCGGAATATCTTTGGGTGGCCGGTCTGATGTAAGAACGATCTGTTTTTTGTTGTCAAACAAAGCGTTAAAGGTGTGAAAGAACTCCTCTTGAGTTCCTTCCTTGCGGGATAGGAAATGGATATCATCCACCAGGAGCAGATCAACTTTGCGAAACTTCGCCCGGAAATCCGGCATTTTATTGCTGCGGATGCTTTCGATCATCTCGTTGGTAAAGGCTTCACTGGTAGTATAATAGATGCTGCAATTGCGTCCCTCTTTGACCACAAAGTTGCCCACCGCCTGCATCAGATGCGTTTTACCCATTCCGCTTTCTCCATAGATAAAGAGCGGATTATAGGTATAACCAGGGCTTTCTGCCACGGCTTTGGCTGCCGAATAGGCAAAATTGTTGTTGCGGCCTACCACGAATTCCTCAAAGTTATAACGCTCATTCAGCTTGGCATTCAAGGTAACCTTGTTGCCCCCATCTCCCGGTGTTGCAGTACGCGAGCCATTTTCAGTACTGCGATATGGATAAGTTACAAACTGTATCTCATATTTTCTGCCATACAGGGTGTGGGAAATCTCGGAAAGCACATCCTTGTAATTCTGATTCAGGTAGTTTGCACTAAACTGAGTGGGAACTCTGACCAGGAGCTGAGTATCGCTCATATCGATTAGCTTGGTATCATAAAACCAGGTTTTGAAACTCTGCTCATTTATGTTCTGTTCCAGTTTATCCAAGATGTTCTGCCAAATGTCTTGATCCATAAGTCAATATCCTTCAAAAAATCTATGCTTATCCACGAAACTACGGAAAACAGTAGCTCTGCTTTTGTAACACATCCAAGTTATAGCCCTGCAGCAAGTTAATCCAGAATCTTCCGAGTCTTGTTCATGGCTTAAGATGAACTTATCCACAACTTATCCACATATCTTTCTTTTTAACTGCGTAACAGGTGCTTGGCATTTGCTATGACTCCCGCAATCTGCACAAAGTGAGCAAATCTTCAGACCGTTTTTTTGTCAAGCAGCGAAAAGTCCACACCTCAATGGATTAAGAATACAGCAGATCCATATATTACGCTTCTATAGACAGATAATACTCTGCTCTGAAAAAGCATGATTCACCTTGTGAAGACATATCTCTATGAAAGATATGCCATTGCTGTTTCAGGATTTTTTTTCGCTTGCAGCCCTGCTACCTACCGTCTCGGATTTCAGTCGATTCCTATTGCCTTCCTCCCGGGATTAACTCTAGTTCAGCACTATATCACGCCATAATCTCCACATGGCATGGGGGAATTATGGGCTGATATAGTGATGAAGCCGGGGTGAAGCATCGGGTGTGGAAGCGTCATCCTGACGCTTGTTGGACTTTGGACATTCTGTCTCTGTAGAATTCCCTGTTAAGCGATTCTTGCAGGTATGCAGCAGCATGATCTCAGAGATAAGTCCAGCTGGGACTCAGCTACTTTGCTACTTCTCTATTGAGCATTCATTTGCGTCCATTCGTGATCTTTTATTCGCGTCCATTCGTGGTAGATGAATCAGTTCCATCAGGTTTCCATCGAACATCGTACATCGTAAATTGTAAATTGTAAATCCGAAACATCCGCCCAGTCCTGTTTTGTTTATTTACCACACAGAGGAAAATAAGGCAAGAGATCAGAGAATTAGGCTACCCCTCGCCAAATCGTCAAATCGTCAAAACCCCAAAACCCTAAAACCCTAAAACTCTACAACCCCAAAACCCCCTAACCCCCATCCCAACCGTTCGTTCAAACAAACAACTTGACATCTTTTTGCTTTCAAACATCCATGTTTGTGAGTATAAAAAAGCTCCAAGGAAGGAATAGGATGTTTAGTTTTGATGTGCATTCCATTTACCGGTTGATGCGAGACAACCATATTCAGTTTTCTTACAAAGGGCCTATCACCCGTGATGTTTTGGCCTCTCTGGGCGACGCCATCAAGGAAAAGCTGCATCGGGATGATTGCGATGCAAAAGTAGTGCGCAGGGTATTCTCAATTCTGGTGGAATCCGCCCACAATATCTTCAAGTATTCTTCAGAGCAGGTGCTTTCCGAGGAAACTCAGAAAAGCACGGGCATCGGCTTAATCGGAATCGGGAAACATGCCGCGGATACCTTCGTGGTCTTTTCCGGTAACATTGTGAGCAGCGAAGAAGCCGATGACATCAAACAAAGGCTGGAGCTGATCAATTCCCTCAGCCGTGAAGAGCTGAAGCAGAGCTACAAGACCCAGCTCAAATCCGGAACAGTTTCAGCTAATGGTGGCGCGGGTCTGGGCCTGTATGAAGTAGCCCGCAAGAGCGAGCGTCCCATCGACTTTTCTTTTACCGATCTGGACAATGGCAACAAGTTTTTTGAAATGAAAGTGTATGTGAAAGTGGAGGATCAGAATGGATAAATACGAAGTAATGGCTACCAAGACAACTCCCTATATCTTACTGGATCCACAAAGCGGTGAATTGCTGCTGGCAGGAGAATCCTGGCCGGAAAATGCCATGGATGTATTCCATCCCCTCTTTGAGAAGCTGGATGAGTATTTTGCGCTGGACAAAGAACAGCTGCGGGTGGAGGTCAAGCTGGATTATCACAATACTTCCAGTCAAAAGCTGATGCGCGAGCTGATCTTTCGCTTGCAGCATGCTAAGGATTCGGATAAAACCGTGATATTGAATCTCTATTATCTGGATGGCGATACAGACATGATGGAGGATTGGGAAGAGCTGATGGATGACATGAGCCTGAACTACCAAATCCTGAAACGCACAGATTAACCGGGCTGATGGACAAGAGTGACGTATTCTGGCAGGAAAAACAGCTGCTGGAAAAAAGTAAACAGGTATTACAGGATCCCACCAAGACTGAGGTGTCACTGGCTGAATATCAGGAACTGCTGAGTTCCTATGCTGATGTGCTGAAACAGGTGATTCAGCTTACCCGTTTTAGCGATCGTAACGACAAACGCATGCGCCTGCTCACCGATAAGCTGAGGCGCTATGTGTCTCCGCCACTCTTCCAAAAGATCACTTCCGGCAAAGAAACGGTGGAAATCAATAAAACCAAGCGGGTGCGCCTGAGTATATTCTTTTCCGACATCGTCAATTTCTCCTGGCACAGTCGCGATATGGAGGGTGAAGCGCTTTCTGATTTCCTCAATTCCTATCTGGAAGAAATGACGCACATCGCCAATAAATATGGCGGCACTCTGGACAAATATATCGGTGATGCCATCATGGTCTTTTTCGGTGATCCCGTCTTTGTGAGTGATCAGGATCACGCCTTGCGCTGTGTAAAGATGGCTATTGCCATGCGTAAACGCTTGCGGGAATTGCATCGGCATTGGTATGAACTGGGCTATCAAAAACCTCTCTTTGTGCGCATGGGCATCGCCACTGGTCATGTGTCGGTGGGCAATTTTGGCTCCAGCGAACGCCTGGACTATACCATCATCGGCACCCCGGTGAACCTTGCAGCCAGAATCCAGAGCATGGCAGCGGAAGATCAAATCCTGATCTCACACCCCACCTGGGCCTTGGTGAAGGATTGCATCCCCTGCTCAGACGCCATTTCCATGAAGCTCAAAGGATTTGATAATGAACAACTGGTGCATGAAGTACTGCTGGATGAAGTTGCTCCGGAAGGAGAACTGAAGTGCATCGAAAACCCCGATCTCGGCTATAGCCTGAAATGGGATAATAGCAAACTCAGTCTGGAGGAACTTATCAAGCTTCTCTCAGAGTAATATATCATCTTAGGGACAGGAAACTATGAAGACATTGGCTAAGATCTTCTTTTATATCATTTTGCTGCTTTTACTGTGCTCGACGGCTCATGACAGGAGTTTGGAAAGCTATCTTAAGGTTGTCAAAGAAAGCGAACATTTGAAGAGCTATCTTTTTACAGAGGGTGCTCCGGAAAGCGAGATATTTTTAGATAGTACAGGCTATCTTTGGGGGCTGAAAGGAATATCATTGTACAGGTTTAATGGAAGAGAGTGGCAGAATATGGATAGGTTTTTGGAGGCCGAGGACATCAGAAAAGATAAGAAATTGCTTTCCACTTCCGGCAGGCAAATCGTAGTTGCAGTGCAGGACGGTTTCTATCGATGGCAAGGCCATGGCTTCATAAAACAGCTGCTTCCAGTGCATGAAGAAATTGCAGATGTCTTCTTGTCCAAAGATTTGATCGTAGATGGGGCAAAGGTGATTCACCTGGGCACCCAGGGCTATTCCGTTCTTGACGAGAAGGGATTGCAATACTACGCGCATAGCAATCTGCCATATCGGATTAGCAGATTGTTCAGCGAAAATGAAGAAGTGGAAAACCTGCTGCGATTAGTGGACTCCCAAAACCGGCTTTGGAGCTTGAGATATCCCGGAGCAAGGGCAAATCGGGCAGATTGGGAAGCCCAATTAACATCAGGTTTGTTCTTCAAAATGCATGATAATGCCCTGCAGGATTCCTTGCTGATTATGGATCCACAAGCATTTGCGGCTGGATTTGATCAGATAAACAGTGTTTTATTCCAAGCCATTGCTGATGATGCAGTAATCGCTTTTCCCGGATCAAACCGATTGATTCATATAGATTTGAAAGGATGCAAGAGCAAAGAGATAGTATTAAATAATAATGCTCGAATCCGCAGTATGCACAGATCAGCAGATTTGAACATGCATATCGTGGTGTACACGATTGATAAGATCTTATTCTTGCAGCAATACACCAATACTAATGGCAGCTTCGTCCGAAACAATGAATTCAGGATGGTAATGGACAAGGATTTCGACGATTACAAAGGAGTTTTCTTAAACTTTCGTGACGAGGTATATAAGGTAAAATTAGAGCAATCCTGGACCAATAACGATAACGACTATTTCTTTGCTAATGTAAGCGTTTTGAATTCAATTAGAGTCTCAAATATGCCTTTCTTCGGCGATCGGAACAATGACAAAAATGCCGTGGTTAAACATTCCGGATGGGTTTTGGCAGTAATCAACAAAGATAATGCTTCATCAACTGTCAATGTGACTCTTAATGATATGCGTTTGGGTACCACTGTGTCGTACCGGCTGCCTTTGCTAGATGCCACTAATCCCGATATCACTTATAGTAACGAGCATTTTGTGCTGTTCAAAGGAACCGGGCGCTTATGGTACCTTGATTTGCGCAAGCTAATCAGCGTTGATCTGAATGACGCACTGATTCCTGGGGTCAGGGGCAGCTGCTATTTGAAAGTAGAACAAAGCATTCCCCGCATGCTGACGGCTAATATCCTCAACTCTCATATCTATAAATTGTACACAGAAGGGAATGATGGCAGATATGATTTAAGTGCCACTTTGCCGGGTTTTTACACCAGCATTGGCGTAAGCAACGGACTTTGGTACTATCACAAAAGATCCGGCTTGTCTAGCACTATCCAAGCTTTGCCCATCAATAAGGGCAGGGAATCCAGTCTCTGCGAAATAGAGGGTAACTTCCGTGCTTGGTTGTCCGGTAACGGTCTATTTGTGGCAAATGGTGATTCATTAAGTCTGTTTGAGGGTACCAAAAAGATCTTCAGCTCAAATGAAGGAGTGTTTGCTCAAAGCCTGAGTTCTTGGTTTGACGGGCATCGCCACCTGCTGCAATACTTTATGAAATCCCCTGCTTGGGCTTATAGCGATGGGGTGTTGTGGCATAGCAGATATGCCTATTACGATCCCTCTTCAAAAGATAAAGAACCGGTGGTTGTGCCCAGCTTCAGTTTCAATATCAAAGACCAGAAAATGCAAGTACATCCCAATCTATTGAGCATTCACAACCTCGAGGGCAAGGTTTGGGCGCTGGAAGTTAAAGCCGATGATAAGGATGTTCTTTATCTAACTCGTTTGGATAAGCAGAATAAATCATCTCGATTGCCGGAACAACTTTTCTTCGATCCTCTCTTGGAGGATGGCTTACGTCTCTTTCCCGGAGCAGATCTGCCCATTGTTACTTTGGGAGATGTCATCTGGAATTATTCTAAAGACCGATGGGGGATGATCAATCCGTCTTCCTATGAAAATATTGGCTCCCTAAAAAAGGTCTTCTATCACGAACACAATATCTGGATAGTAGGGTATTTGGGAGTTTGTTGCTATTCTCCCATCTCTCAAATGGGCTTTGTTTTTCGCGAAAGCGACGGCTTACCAAGCACAGTCTTAGAGGTTTGGGGGAGCAATAACAGAGTTTTAGTTCATGGCTGGGACGATCATTTGGACGAGAGCAAGTTAATCAGTATCAATGGAGTAAGTTCCGGCGTCAGAATCTCCGTGCCATGGTTTGAAGTGGAAAGCCAGCGCTTCAGTGTTCTCGATTATCATCGCTTGAAGCATAATCAAAACAACATCCGGATTCCCATTGATATCCTTAACGTCAGCGATCCCACCAAATGCGGCATCAAGTATCGCTTGCAGGGCTATGACAGGGATTTTCAGACCCGGGCTTACACTCCCTATCTGGAGTTTCGCAAACTCAAACCGGGCAGATACAGTCTGGATGTATCGGCCTACTCCCCTGAGGGATACTATTCTGAAGGCAAGAAGTTGATAGCCTTCCGCATTGTGCCACCCCTCTGGGCAAATACCTATGCCTATATGC
>Ga0265294_10002439_pt1 | contig 24403 bp, 19 predicted proteins | sample MunlanPumphouse3_FD_192504 | JGI IMG/M metagenome (GOLD analysis project Ga0265294, IMG submission 192504) | Groundwater microbial communities from a municipal landfill in Southern Ontario, Canada - Pumphouse #3 | ecosystem: Environmental > Aquatic > Deep subsurface > Groundwater | place... | reverse complement strand
GTAAATCACATTATATAGGATTGTCAGGTCCATTTCCATATATTTTGCCCGACTTGGGCCTGTTTCAGACAATTTTGTGCACCCAAGGGCTCTCCCGAGCGCTTAGGGTAGGAGAAATTACCAAGCTTTTGCTATTTTGCAAGAGGCTCTAACAACAGAAAAATAAAAAATATTTCACTAGAACCAAGGAAAAATGAACCAGAAAAGATATCATTGATGCTTATTATTAAAAGCGCTACCCTATTTTTCGTGATACTCCCAAATCCCCGATGAACAGACGCGTCTACTTTCATGGGCAGGTATCTTAAGCAGTATATACTCTTGCCCAATTTTCCTTTTGTTGACCGTAATATGTTCATATCTTGACATGACCATTCATATCTGTTCATGACATATAGCATTATAGAACAACATTGAAACTTTCTGGTGATGGACAAAAAACCGACCTGCGTCAATTTCTACGTCAACACCATGATTTCTACTTACCTCATGAATGTGGAAAACATGAACACTATTTTATTTGCAAAGCGCTTTAATTTGTGATATCTTGTATTTAAAGCGCTTTAAATCAGGGAAAAACATGAAAGTGACACTGAAGGACATTGCAAGGGAAGCGAAGGTATCGCAGGGAACTGCTTCCCTTGCGCTGAACAACCGTCTCGGAGTAAACGAAGAAACCAGACAGCGTGTCCTTGCAATCGCACAGAAAAATGGATATCAGCCCAGCCTGAACGCTAAGAACCTGTCACAGAAACGCAGCAATCTCATCGGACTGCTCATCCCCAACATCAGAAACCTTTTCTACGCCTCCATCGTGCAGGAAATCGAGAACGCCCTGAGGGACAAACATTATAAGATGATCCTGGCAACCACTGCAAACAACGAACAGTATGAAAAGGAAATGATAGAACAGTTCGTTTCTTTCCGAGTCGATGGCGTCATCCTCTACCCTACGATCAAAGATATCCAGAACCCTTACTACCTGGACATCCTACGGAAAAACGGCATCCCCCTGATTTTCCTTGCTGGCTACTATCGCACTGTTGAGGCCCCCCACTGCATGTCTGACCTGCATACTGCGCTCCGTGAAGTAGTGGAACACATGTATCTCCAAGGATATCGCTCATTCAGGTACTTCGGAGGGTGCAAGGCAATCGTGAGCAACCAGATTAAGATTCATGCAATCAGAGAAGCCCTCGCCATCCACGATATTGAATTTTCCGATGATCATTACATAGCCCTCGAACATACCAACTTCGAATGCGCCTGCAAAGCAGCCGAGGAGCTGTTAAAGGAAGGCATAGAGTTCGATGCCGCGATCACTGGTGACGCATATTCGGGTTTCGGAGTCTACAGCGCCCTCATCCATGCAGGGAAAAAAGTACCGCAGGATGTGGGAATCGCCCACATGGACAATCTGATCAAACCTGACATCTGCATCCTTCCAATGACATGTATCGAACAGGACGTCAAGGATATGGTTCGTTTTACCCTTGATATGCTTATTGATTCTATCGAGGGAAAATACCCCGTCCACAGCAGGCTGATACCCGCAAAACTCATAATCCGAGAATCGACCTTACGCTGAAGATGTGCGCTGTCTTACTGCGGATGGAATATAAAGGAGAATATTTAAAGCGCTTTAAATACATAGGATGGGGAGAGGGGATTCAACCACTGAAGCACATGGAGGTACGACGTGGTGAATCAGAGCAAGCAAGAATGATACACAGTAAAACGTGTGGGAATTCATAGGAGGTTTTTCATGAAAAAAACAGTGATGTACGTGTTGGTTATGCTTCTGAGCCTCAGCGCGCTCAGCGCGGGCGCCGCAAAGGAGAAAAAACAGACTGTCACGCAAATTTCCTTCATCTGCAGCGCGGGAGGAAGCGGAAGAAGCTTTGAGGGAGGTCTCAATAGATTCATAGAAGCTTCCGGAGGTACGATCAACGTCTCCATAGACATGATTGCCCTGGCATCGCTTCCTGAGCAGCTGATGACCCAGTTCATATCCGGCAAAGCGTTCTATGATGTCATTGCCGTTAACAGTGTCTGGCAGGCCTCAATGGCCAACTATCTGCTGCCCCTGAATTCATTCATCGAGCGTGACAACATCGACGTCTATGAGCTATACGGTGAAACGATGAAAGCCCTCACCTACGACGGGAACATCATCGGGCTGCCCGTCAGGACAGGAACCGACGTACTGTATTATCGCAGGGATATGCTGCAAAACGCAGGCCTTGATGTGCCTGATGATATCCAGTCCCTGCTGCATGCTGCACGGCGCCTGACTACCGGTTCCCGTGAAAACCGCGACATCTACGGCTTTTCATTCATGGCTCAGGATCCATTTTTCTGTACGAATGCTACCGCTGACCTGCTTTATCCCAGCGGCATCTACTTTCTCAACGAGGATATGACCGCCCCATCTGAAGATTTGCTCTCGGATGGTGCCACGGAAATCTTCGAAGTCCTCTACACTATGTATGCGGAGAACCTGATGCCCAATCCTATGTCCTGGACATATGACGACAACATCGTCGCCTTCCAGGAAAACCGCCTCGCCATGACATTTGATGATTTCATGCGCGCACCGACTGTAGAAAAAGAAGGCTCAGCATCAACCGGTCTCCTGGGATATTCCTCCTATCAGCCCGTTCCCACCGGAACACAGACCCCGCGCGCACGTGGAGGCTGGTGGATTCTGAGCATTGACAAGAACAGTCCTCATGCGGACGTTGGCTGGGAACTCATCAAGTTCATGAGCAACCTGGAAACCCAGACCTACATGGCCACAGAGTGGTCCAATGGTCCCAGCATCCTTGCCCTTCTTGAAGATGAAACCTTCAATTCAATCAACAGAGGCGCTATGGCTGGATACGACAATTACTATGACCTGGGTGTCCGGGATCCGGTTTCCATCGACAGCAGGGAAGAACTGGCCACGGCCATCCAAGAAACCATTCATGGACTGTTTTTGGGAAGGATTGCTCCTTCTGAAGTCGGCCCTACGATGTATAAGAGATTTGGGGACATCCTCGCCGCATATGCGGACTGATGGGTCTTGTTCCTCCCTCCCCCTCCGGGGAAGGGAGGAATACTTACATTCCCGATGCATCCCCGCTTCATAGGAAAACATAATGAGATATACGAAACCGATACACCACAATTATTTGAAATTGTCCACACAACGCAAGATCAAGGAATATCTCTTCATCCTGCCAGCACTGTCGATCCTGGCTTTCGCAGTGGTTTATCCTTGGATATGGAGTCTGTCAATGAGTTTGAGCAGATGGAGACTCAGCACGGGAACACCTCCTTCTTTCATTGGGTTACAGAACTACGCCAACATCCTCCAGGACACAAAATTCCTGCTTGCTCTGAAAAACTCGCTGTTATTCATGGTGCTTTCAGTCAGCTCACAATTCGTGTGTGGCTTCACTATAGCACTATTGCTGAACAGGACGCTTCCTGCGCGAAGAGTCCTGATGATGGGAATACTCCTGCCATATATGCTCACTCCCACCATGGTCGGTCTGGTATGGAAGATGCTTCTCCATGGCAACTGGGGCGTCGTAAACCACTATATCAGGGCTTTGAATCTGACAGCTATCGACTGGTTGGGCAACCCTGATACAACGATACTCACGCTTACGATCATAGCGACATGGCTTCATACTCCCTGGGTGACCCTGATGCTTTTCGCCGGCCTTCAGGCCATCCCGAACGAACTTATGGAAGCCGCAAAAGTTGACGGTGCAAATCATCGCCAGACATTTTTCCACGTCACCATTCCCGTGCTCCGTCCTTTGATCGCCATCGTCCTTCTGTTCAGAATCGTTTTCTCATTCAGGGAATTCGATGTCATCTACTCATTGTACAACTCGGGTGGTCCCGGAAATTCCGCAATGGTATTAGGCGTCTACTTGTACCAGACCTTCAGCGGCTCCTGGGACATAGGCCGTTCATCAGCCGTTTCATTCATCATGCTGGTCGTCACGATCATCCTCAGCCTGCCCATGATACTCAGGCGCAAAGGAGAAAACTCATGATGCGGGTAACAACAGAAAAATCAAAGACACTGTTTATCTGGCTCATCCTGTTCATCCTGATGCTTGCCATCATCTTTCCTGTCGTCTGGGTTCTGCTTACCTCGTTCAAGCCTGGAAGGCAGGTGTTCACCCTCCCTCCCGTATGGGTTTTCACTCCGACGCTGGATAATTACCGGTATCTGTTCTTTGAAAGCCGTTTCGCGCTGGGCGTGGACATTCTGGCGAACATGCGCAACAGTCTCATCGCTGCAAGCAGCAGCACCCTCCTCTCCATAGTCGTCGCCCTGTATGCGGCTTACGCACTGTCCCGTTTCAGGTTCAAAGGAAAGCGAGCATTTTCCCTGTTTATCATCGCAACACGCATGTTGCCGCCCATTGGAACAATCATTCCTTTTTTCCTGCTGATAAACAGTATGAATCTCATAGACACACATCTGGCTCTGACCATCGCCTATACCGCGCTGAACGTTCCTCTGGCCACATGGATGCTCCGCAGTTTCCTGGATGAAGTTCCTGTGGAACTGGATGAAGCCGCCATTATCGATGGGTGCGGACGAAATGGCACCTTATGGAGAATCATCACGCCGCTGTGCGCCCCCGGCCTGGTAGCCACCACTGTATTCTCATTCGTGCTCTCATGGAACGACTTTGCCCTTGCGAATGTCCTGACAAAAAGGACCGCACGGACACTGCCCCTGGTGGTCAGCTCGTTCCTAACCGAAGAAGGGGTACAATGGGGACCGTTGAGCGCCGCCGCCATGCTGGTATTCCTTCCGCCGATCATCCTGTTCATGTTCACCTACAGGCACCTGGCCAAAGGACTGACCCTTGGAGCCATTAAAGGCTAATACAGAATTCGACAAAAAACCCGGAAGGGGAATAAAAATAAGGAGCGTATGTTTATGCTGAGAAGAGTGATTGACCTGACCCAGACCGTGAAACCTATCAATGACTATCAACGGGACTATCCGCCACCATGGCCCGATTTCGAGAACACTGGGCCCGAACGCAAACGTGTCGAGATGCAGAAGATGGTCCGGAGCGAACCTTTCCACCTGAACGGACATCCGGATGAACTTATGATGAACATCACCATCGGACATAGTACCGGTCATACGCATGTCGATGTCTTTCTGCACGACTGGGAAACCATGTACGAAGATCTTCCCCGCGACCAACAGTGGACGCAAAGGGATATCTCCCAGGTTCCATCCCATGAAATGATAGGGCCGGTTGCCGTCGTGGATATATCGGAAGTCGCTCCATATGGGGAAATCTCGTTGGACTTTTTTAAGAAACAGGCAACCCACGTGCAACGGGGCGACATGGTCTTCATCAAGAGTGGACACCCTGCCATCGTCCGTTCAGGAAAATATGAATCAGGGGATTTCTCCGTCATTCCACCCGATGTGGCCGTTTGGCTCTCCAAAGAGAAAAACGTACATGTGTGTGGCTTCGACCATAAAATCAACGGCAACTTCATCACATGGGCCAAGACCGAGAAAGCACTGTACCGTAACGGAGTACTGATGATAGACCGTATGAGCAATCTGGAAGAGCTTGAGTCAGGTGCCCGTTATTTCGCGTGCGTCGGCATATCATTCAAGATGGCAGGGGTCGACGACAGCCCGGCGCGGGTGTTCGTGATCGACAAGCTATCCAGTCTGACCATTGATAGCAAAACTACTGACCTGTTCTTTCCTATTGACTGCCCTTGGACCAGTGGAGAATTTCCCTTCCCGCGGTCTGAGCCGTATGAACTGAAGCACGAAATCATGAACCGGTTCCGCTTGGAGAATATCCATATCACCCAGACAGAATATGAAGGTTCCTTTGGAGGTCTTGGCTTCATGGCTTACAAAAGCTTCTGCAATTGTCTTGGCACACATCTTCAGGTACCGACCTACCCTCTGGCAAAGATGACTCCGCGGCCGGAGTATGACCTTGCGTCCATACCAACCGACCGTCTATGGGGAAAATGCGTCATTGTGGATGCATGGGGCGCAGGTCCCAGACAAGATATCACAGTGAGGATACTGGAAAATGCCAAGGCTGATATCACTGAAGGCTCCATCGTGCTGTTGAGGACCTCATACTCCGATTATTACTTCACCTCGCCTGATTATCTGAAGAATTCCCCGGGAATCTCAGATGAGGCCATTGCCTGGCTGTGCGATAAAAAGGTCAAGATGGTCGTAACAGACTTTGCCTCCGTGGAGAGTGCCGCAGCGAACTGCAGCATTGGCGTCCATGATCATCTCAAAACCCTGTTCTCCCATGGTATTTTGGTGGTCAACAGCGCATATTCCCTGTGGAGGCTTACCAAGTCAGAAAGTGTCGCTTTCGTCTCACCGATGGCATTTCCGGGTCTGAACGCTTCACCCTGCCGCGTACAGGTGTACGAAGAATATACGTAAATGCTTGATTTTGCTGGGAACGGCATAGCATAAGTGTAGGTGTCGTTCCCAGCAGATCAGTCCCCACCCCTGCTCCTCATGCCGTGATAGTTTGCCAACACTATGATTCATGATGGACCTGACATATACAGGAGGTGCTACATCCGGCCGCGACCTCCTGTACAATCTAAGTCCCTAAAACAAGATGACAGACTTGACGATGGAACCCTTTTCGTGGCAGCTCCGGGCCATGGCCTCGGGAATCGCATCGAAAGAGAACTCATTGGTGACAACCGAGGCTATGTTGGCCCTGCCGGATGAAACAGCCTCGATAGCGATGGGATAGATGTGACGGTAGCGGAAAACCGTCTCGAAGGAAAGCTCTTTGTCCAAGGCACGTCCCAGTGGCAACGTTACGTTCCCGTCCGGACTATAGCCTACGAATACAATCCTCCCTCCCCTGCGGGCAATATGTATGGCATTCTGTGCAGCGGCTTCCGAACCGGACGTCTCGATGACCAGGTCGCATCCCCGGCCTCCTGTCGCCTCGTTGATTTCCTTTACAACATCTGCCTGGGAAGGGTCGAATACTGCCGTCGCCCCAAGTTCCCTGGCCTTGGACAGTCTCCGGGCAATCGTCTCGATGACGAATATGCGGGAAACTCCCTGTGCCCTCAAAGCCAGCAGGGACATAAGTCCGATGCATCCGGCTCCCGTCACCGCCGCAGTCTGTCCCAACCGGGCATTCCCTTGGCTCACAGCATGGAGTCCGACCGCAAAAGGTTCTATCAGAGCCCCTTCGACCAGAGACATGTTCCCAGGCAGCTTGAAACACAAGCGTGCATCGTGAGCGACATATTCTTGGAACACTCCGTCCACCGGAGGAGTCGCAAAGAACTTTACATCCGGACACAGGTTGTATTTCCCCGATACGCAGGCCTCGCATTTTCCACAGGCTATGCCGGGTTCAAGGGCAACACGATCTCCAGCTTCCAGATGCCTGACATCCTTTCCTGCGGCGACTACTGTTCCTGCTGCCTCGTGTCCCAGCACGAACGGCGGCTTCACGACAAAATTTCCTATCCGTCCATGTTCGTAGTAATGCAGATCAGATCCGCACACTCCCACCGCTCCGACACGCACCAGGACCTGGTCACCCCGCAGCTGCGGAACAGGACGTTCTTCCCACCCCATGGTCTCAAGACCCGTCATCACTGAAACCTTCATCATAACTCCCTCCTGGAGATACTCCTTGCAGTACATTCTCATTTTTCTCTTTCCTCATATGAGAAGTAATCGAAATCTGCGTATATCCCCTGTCCTGCCATATCCTGACAGCACATCCCGACAAAAGTCCCGGTGAAACCGTTCGGTTCACAGGCCTCATCTCCCAGCACCGCCGCATCCAGGGTCGGTCCGATCTTTATCCAGTTTTGGCCATCAAGGGAAAACAGAAACTGAACGAGATGGTAGTCGACATCTATGCCAAGATGGACCGGGCCGGGGGGAATGCGCACCATGTCATCAAGAGGAGACGACGGCTTCCCGTTTCGATTGGCATACAACCCCAGGACACGTCCTTTTCCTTCCTCGTGTGACAGATAGAGGTAATAAAAGCTCCTTTCGTCGTACAGTGTCACCAGACCTGCCATATGCTGGAAAGAAACAGGAGCAAAGTCGACGCATGTCCGGGAGGAATACCGGAAGGCCTGCTGCCGCCTGGCAACAAGACTCTGGACAAAAAGTGAATTGAGGGATTCCGCTCCGTACAGACGCAGGAAGCCCGGTCTGTCAACAAGGGAAATGCGTTCAAAAACTTTCTGTGTACGCAACACTTGGAAATTCACATCCAGATGGACATCGTCGAAATGATCGACCGGGTTTCTCTTGGGAGAGGGTTGCCACGCCGGGAGATCGGGCGCCTCCACCTGCATGTGGGGAGAGTGACCTCCACCGGTGACGGACAGCCAGCCGTCAGCACGCCATTCCATCTTCTGTATGGCTGTCTCACGGCCCAGAATGCATACCCCACGGTTGGGAATCGGTCTTCCGCAGAGATGGACCATGTACCATTGCCCATCCTGTGTCTCGACAAAAGATGCATGGCCGGCCCTTTGGAGGCCCAGCGAGGCATCATCCCATGAGGTCAGAATCGGATTCTGGGGATGGACCTCATACGGACCCAGGATATCCTTTGACCGGGCAAGCGTCACCGCATGCTCAAAACGGGTACCCCCTTCCGCAACCAGCAGGTAATAGAAACTGTCTCTTTTGTACAGATGCGGGCCCTCGACCAGACCCAGTGAAGTCCCAGCAAATATGTTCGCCACCGGGCCCACAAGTTTTTTCTCGGCAACTGAGTATTCCTGCAGGACGATGCCAGCGAACTGGTTGTGTCCGAAGCGATAGTCCCACAACATGTTGACAAGGTACTTCCTGCCATCGTCATCGTGAAACAGGGAAGGATCGAATCCACTGCTGTTCAAGTAGACGGGATCGCTCCACGGACCTTCGATCGAAGGTGCTGTGACCAGATAGTTGTGCTGGTCGCGGAATCGTCCGCCATCCCAGAAACGCATGTCGGTATAGATCAGGTGGAACAGCCCGCTGGAATACGACAGACAAGGAGCCCATATCCCTGAATTGCCAGCTTCTCCCTGCATGTCCAGTTGGCTCGCCATATCCAAGGGATGTCCGATAAGTTCCCAATGAATCAGGTCGCGGGAATGATGTATCTGCACCCCCGGAAACCATTGGAACGTCGATGTCGCGATGTAGTAGTCGTCACCAACCCTGAGTATCGATGGATCCGGGTTGAAGCCTTTCAAGATTGGATTCGTAATGGTTTTCATCCTATGCCTCAGCGTTTTCCATGATGCGGAGCGCCATCAATATATTTTTCTTCCCATAGCATCGCATATCCCGGTTTTCCTGAAGAAGTACGCAGACACATGATCCCTCCATTCCACCGCATTGGCCAGTTGCATGCGGAAGCGTTTTGATATCCGTTCGAACACCTGGGCAGGCAGCCTGTCGCGCAGAGTCGCGAATTCTGCAATCATCTCTTCGACATCGGATACCCCTTCGAAATGGGCATCATAGAAATTCTGCAGAAGAGTACGTCCGTTCTTCATCACATAAGAGTAAGAAACTCTGTGGAAGAAAAGCAGGAGTTCCTCAGGACATGTCCTGACATCGTCGTACAGCAGTTTTTTCTCCGGTCGGTACTGGGACGTATACCCCGTACCGGCGGATGTCCTGTCCACTCCCACCGCCACATGGTCGGCCCGGTGATACGTACCCCACCGGGAGTATTCATATCCATCGACGCTGGGACCATAATGGGAGCCGGGCGTCACCATCCATCCGATACCATATGGAGTCGTGTATTTCTCGTAGGTCTCCCATGATCTCATGAGTATCCCCGTCAGTGTCTCTACGACATCAGGGTCCCGGCCGAAGGTCTGTTCTATCCACTCGACAGCGATTTCCCGTGGAGACAGATCGGGATCGTAGACCAGGCGCCCGAAACCATACAGGTTGGCAGCCGCAAGGTCTCCACCGGTCCATAGGGCTCCGTCACCTGTATTCGCAACAGCGGCCATTCCGGACCATGCTATCGGGAATGTCCTGCCTGCAAGGATGTCCCGGACGGAATCATCCTGTCCGGCGCAAGCTGTACGGAAATCAAGGATTTCTGCGAACATGGGAATCAGGTAGCAGACATCGATTTGCTGCCCGGTATACTCTTGGGCGATCTGGACTTCCATGACCTGGTTCGTCCTGGAGAGGGCTCCGAAAAGAGGCGACACTGGTTCACGGACCTGGAAATCCATTGGACCGTTCTTGACCTGAAGTATGACATTGTCGCGGAATCGTCCATCCATAGGGACGAATGTCTCGAAGGCAGCTTTTGCCCTGTCCGTGTTCCTATCCCGCCAATCCTGCTGGCAATCGTAGACGAAGCACCGCCAGATGACCAAGGCTCCATGCTTTCGCACCGCATCCGCCAGCATGTTTGCTCCGCAGACATGGTCCCGGCCATAGGAGAATGGCCCTGGAGCGCCTTCCGAATCCGCCTTGACCATGATCCCTCCCAAGCCAGGAACCACGTCAAAGAGACTATCAAAGGTCCGTTCCCACCACGAGGCAACTTCCTCCGAAGCGGGATCGGCTGTATTCAATGCCCCTACAATCATGGGAGAAGCGAAATTGACACAGAGGAAAAGCTTGATCCCATACTCCGCCAGGACTGCGGACAGTTCAGCCAGTCTCGCTGCATGCGTTGCCGTGACAAGATGAGCGGCGTCCTTTTTCACATTCACGTTGTTGATGACGACCGCATTGATGCCGATGCTGGAGACCAGCCGGGCATAGTCCCGGGTTCTTTTATCGACAACAACCTCCCCGTCCCTAAAGAAAAACGACCTCCCGGAATACCCCCGCTCGATGCTTCCGTCCATGTTGTCCCAATGATCCAGCATCCTGAGCTTAAGGTCCGGCCGCTGCACGATTGCCATGCCGTCTAGAGGCTGTTCCATCATGACTAGCCGCAGCATATGGAAAACCCCGTACAGGATACCACATTCTTCCCCGGCCATGACCATGCAGTTCCCATCCTCTACGGTCAGAGAAAAACCTCCCTCCGGACCATCCAGACCACCATCGACGGCCAGTACGAGTGTCCCCTTTCCCTCTGTCAGCAAAGTGGGGGTGCCGAACATCTTTCTCGAAGCATAACATATCTCCTCGATGGCATGGGAGATGACCGGTGAAACCGTACTGCATCCTTCCAATGATACTGAGTGGAAATACCGTGCGTTCCGGGAGCAGGGGCGGTAATCCAACCAGCATTGCTCCCATTCCGATGGCGCTTGCATCCTATCATCTCCTTCCGGCAGCCTGATACCGCGGGAATTATCAGAACTACAGTTTCGTTTCTAATCCGTACCCCATGCCTCAGGAAAGAGGGATGGGGCCGGTATTACAAGATCAGACCTAACGCCTATAGACCGGCGTAGGGAGAATTCACATACCACTGAGTACGCAGACGTATCTGCTCGTCTCCGCCCGCACGCCGCCAGGATGTCACGTACTTGTCCCATTCGGCATCGACGTCTATGGCCCCGATGATGGCCTTGTCGGTGAATTCCTGGACAGACTTGAGCAGGTCGTACTTCTGAAGCTCCGTGAATGTCGGGCTGTACAGGTCCAGCTCATTGTATGAGCCGCTCGCATCGGCCAAGGCAAGGTCTTTCATGCCGCCCTCACCGTAGCTCTGTGCCATGATACCATACAAGGGCTCCTGGGAGACGTTCGGGTTCTGAACTCCCAAAGTCAGCTGCCGCCACCCGATGTTCTTGCCTTTCCTGTCGGCACGCAGGATGATCTTGCCATCGACGACATCATAGTCCTTTTCCTCCAGGCCTGCATAGACGAAGATTCCACCTTCCGTGGAAAGAGCCCAGTCGAACAGCTTCAGCGCAGCCTCGGGGTTCTTACATGCGGCTGTAATGGCCATCATATGCCGGTTGGGGGAAGAATAGACATACGAGCTTTCACTGCCATCCTTTTTGACAGGGGGTTTGACAGCCACGAGGTTCGATCTGTCGTAACCCTTGCTCTGGTACTCCGTCAATCCCCAGAACCAGAGAAACGTCCCGTACTTCCCATCTACCGCGACCTTGTCCCACAGGTAGGAACCGTCATCCACGATGAAATTCGGGTCCAGTATCTTCTCAGTATAGAGCCTGTTCATGAACTTGAGCCAATCTTTATACTCAGGCAGGATGTAATACGGCAGCAGTTCTCCATTCACGAACTTATCCTTGGCGGCACCGAAGGAATCCATGAATATCTTGTTGGTGAAATGTGTACCGGATGTAGTAGCCGTCATCCCATACGTGTTGTTCCTGCCGTCGCGGTCGGGATCATCGGTGACGAAACGCTTCAGGACCGTATACCAGTCATCGATGGTCACCAGATCCGTCTTCGGATCGATGCCCAGGTTCTCCAGCCATGAACGTTGCATAAATGCCATGTAGGGAGTGGAGTCGAACCGCTGGAAAGGAACGGCATATATCTTCCCATCGTACTTCGCGACCTCCCAGGACTCCTCCTTGATACCATTCTTCAAGGTAGGATAAGCATCCAAGTACGCATCGAGAGGCAAAAGCATTTCTTCTTCCGCAAAGCGGGCCAGATCGGCTCGCTGTGTGACATCCATCAGCATGACAATGTCAGGAATGGAGTTTGACGCCATCATGGTGTTGAGCTTCTGCGGATAGTTGGCGGATGTTGCTTCGTTGATGAACTCAATGTCGACGCCGACCTGCTCCTCGATGTAGTGGATGTAATCGTTTGCATTCACATTTGTACCCTCAGTATCGACGTTTATGTTCGTCAGGATCGTCAACTTCGGCCTTCCGCTCTGCTGTGACGGCTTTTCAGCCGTCCCACGGGCAAAGACAAGTCCTGCAGTCATTGCCGCAAGCACGAGGACGGCCATGACGGTTTTCCACATGTTTCTCATATTCTCCTCCTATTTTTCCGGGCGGTATCCGCCCTTCTCTTTTCATTGCCATGCGGGCCTCACCCCTTGACACCGCCGATCATGATTCCCTTAATGAAATACCGCTGGATTACCGGATACAGCAGCAGGATCGGAACACAGGACACGAACAGGACCGTCGTCTGGATAGACAAAGCCGTCACATAATTCGCAGTCGGCTCGATCATGTTCTGGATGCTGGAACGCATGATCAGCTCGATGAGATATACCTGCAAAGGTTTGAGCTGTTCCCTATTGATGTATATGACGCCGTCCATGAGTTCATTCCAATGCCGTACCGCTATATACAGCAGGATCGTCATGACCGCTGGCTTTGCCAAGGGCACGGCCAACCTGCTGAAGATCACGATGTCATTCGCCCCCTCGATCTTTGCGGACTCCTCTATGGAGGCAGGTATGGCTGCAAAGAAGCTGACCAGGAGCATGACGTTCCACGGATTGAATACCATGGGCAGGATGAGTGCCCAGATGGTATCAAGGAGATGCAGCCTCTGGATCACAAGATAGGTGGGGATGATCCCTCCGTTGAACAGGATCGTAAAGACGACAAGTTTGGTCAGTATCTTTCTCCCCATCAGATAAGGCCGGGACAGCACATACGCCACGAGGCATTGGACCAGGAGGCCAAGCACAGTCCCGACGGTGGTTCGTGTCATCGTAATTATCACGCCTTGGTAGAATTTCGCCTCATTGAATACAATCCGATAGGACTCAAGGGAGAACCCATTAGGAAACAGGCGTACGTCCCCAACGACCGCACGTCTGGGGTCGCTCAAGGAGGTAATCAGGACATACCAGAAAGGCATGATGCAGCATAAGGCGAACAGAAGGAGAAGCATGACTATGATGATGTATGACAGGGACAGTTTCTTTTTCTGCATTTCCGGTATTCCCCTTCCCCTTACCACAGGCTCCGTTCAAAGAACTTCCTGCAGATATAGTTGGCAAGCGCTATCAGCAACAGTCCGATTACGGACTGGAAAAGACCGACTGCCGCCGCCATGGAGAACTGTCCTCCTCCGACGCCGACCCTGTAGACATACGTGCTGATGACATCCCCAACACCGTACAGGATAGGCCTGCACAGCACATAGATTTGTTCGAATCCGACATCCATGATCGCCCCGATCTGCAGCAGCAGAAGTACCACGATGGTATTGGATATTCCCGGAATCGATATATGCCGGATTGTCTGGAGCCGACCGGCCCCATCTATTTTCGCTGCGTCGTAGATTTCCTGGTCGATCGATGTCAGTGCGGAAATATACAGGATAGTACTCCACCCCGCGTTCTTCCAGATATCCGACAGGACTACGATGGCCTTGAAATAGCGTTCTTCCTGCATGAAAGGAATTGACTGATGACCCAATGCGACTATCAGCTTGTTCACGATTCCCGTCGACGGACTCAAGAACTGAATGACGATACCGCCGAACACGACCCATGAGACGAAATATGGCAGATACACGGATGTCTGGATGAACTTCTTCAGTTTGCTGCCCCTTACCTCGTTTATCATCAAAGCCAGGATAATCGGAGCTGGAAATCCGATGACCAACCTCAATAGACTGATTTCAAGGGTATTGCGTACAATCCGGGGAAAATCCGGGTTGCGAGTGAATATGAACCTGAAATTCTCCAACCCCACCCACTGACTACCCATGATTCCCCTGCGTAGCGAGTACTGCTTGAAAGCAATGACAAGCCCCCCCATCGGAAGATACCGGAACAGGAACATGAAGACCATCCCGATGCTTATCATGGCATACAGATACTTATCCCTGTTCAGGTTACGCCTGAACATCCGCATGGACTTGCGTTTCCACAAAGGTAAGGAAATAATTTCTCTGCCTGCCATTTAGATGCCCCCCCGTGATAGAGGAACCATAGCACGGGGAAAACATGCCCGCAACGTCCAAAAATTTTCATCAGGAACAATTTTTTGTCATTTTCCTGAAAATGCCGATAGTACATTTCTTGGATTGGTCCAATTCTTTTTTTGTATTGCGCCGGCAAAATACGCATTCTATAATGACGGGCAAGGGAGATCGTCAGGAGTGAGACGCGATGCGCCTTCCACCAAGTATTTTCTCATTTTTTCGTTGGTGACACTCATCGTGACGTGTTGCATTGGAGTTTCATACGGAACGACGGTCTTCCGCCTTGAAGGAAGCCGGGAAAAACTGAATCAGGAAACTATCACCCAAAGTTACAAGATGTTCGACAACAGGATAGAACAGATAAGGGAATTGTCCTTCCAGATGGCAACGCTTCCAAACATCAACTACATGCTGGGCATCAGCCCTGTTGGAATATTCACTCCGGACGACATCCTCGTCATACAGAATACCATGGAATACATCCGTAATATCTACACGAGTTTCGATCAGATCATCGATATCCAGGTCTATGCTGACATGTCCGGACAATGCCTCGGAATGACCGGCATCCAGCCGTATGCCCGCTGGCATGCGGACTCGTTCAATCCTTCACCGGATTTCCCGGATCTGTTGGAAACCATCAAGACCGACCAACGCAAAAGCCTGATGCTGCCGGAAACCACTTATTACAAGAACGGCATTCCCGCACTCACCATCCCCTTCATCCAGAAGCTTCCTTTGGTCAGTACGAACTCATTCACCGGTGCCATAATAATCCTGATCGACAAGGTCAAGCTGCTGGACGCAATTTCTCCTCCTTCCCCTCTTGAGTCGATGCTCATCCAGGATGCGAACGGTAGAGTCATCACCTCACGGGGCACTACGGCGGGAGCTCTGTCCGCGGCAGACCTGGCAACCCACTTTTCCGCTGATTCCTCAGGTATACGCAAGATGATGATCAACGGTGAAACGCAATACATCACGAAACTACGGCCCGGCGGAGACTACATATTCACGACATTCTCTCCCAAGCCTGCATATGTCGATTCGGTCAATTCCATGAGACTGGTTTTCTATCTGATGCTTGGCATGTCCATATTCGTCCTGTCCATCACCGCCCGGAAGATCACAGATCTGATGGGACGTTCGATAAAACAACTGGCAGTCAGCAACAGCGAGCTCAATGAAATGCTCGAGAAACAGAAGGAGGATATCCAGGCTTCGCATTTGATCCGTCTCCTGACAGGCAATTACCTGGAGAAGGAAGAAACACCGGGGACCATGCAGTATGTCCCCCACTTCCCCGACAACCAGGAGTTCTGCGTGGTCATCATCAAGATAGGAACGGATTCTCCTTCACTGGATAGTGAAAATGGCCTGCTTCATATGGCTTTGGTCAAGAACAGCATACGGCAGATGCTGCAGGATGTATCAGACGCCTACGTTGTGGACACGGCCTATGATAATCTGGCGATTATCTACCATGCACCCCGTGACGGTGCCGTCTCGCGCCATGAGACAATCGACGGAATTGCCTTCATGATACGCCGGAAGATCAGGGAAAAATACGGAACCACTACCTATTTTTCCTGTGGCAGTCCTTGTCACGACATCAGGGATGTGAACGTGTCCTATACCGAAGCTTTGTTCTGTCTGTCTAAGACACAGCAGGATATCAGACCAGTGACATATTTCGATGAGAAAACAAAACTGCCCATCATCTATTACCCGCTGGAGCTCGAGCAGCAACTCATGATCTGTACGAAGACACATGATCTCGGGGCTCTCGAATCCATTCTAGACAGGATATATGAAGACAATTTCACCCAGAGGACACTGACTCATAACGGGTATGTTCTGCTTGTATCAAAACTCAAGACAAGCCTCCTCAGCCTGTGCAACGAACTGTGTTCACCAGAGGACTGGATCTACAAGGCGGTCTTACGTTATGTGTCAACGGTCTTCATGGAACGCAGTGATGCAGAAACGGATTTCAGGGCGATCAGGAACTTCATCCTGCAGATTGCGGAAGCTGGAGACGTTCGCAAAAAACTGAAGGTGTGTTTTACAAACGGCAGGGTCCTGGAGTTCATTGACGCAAACTGCTTCTCCAAGCTTCTTTCCCTCACTTTGGTTGCCGACACCTTTTCTACGTCTGAATCCTCCCTTTCCACAGCATTCAAAGAGCATGTGGGGGTCAATTTCCAGACGTACATCGAAGGAAAACGGCTTGAGAAAGCACAGGACCTGATGAGAGTTTCCGGCAGCACTACCACCATCAACACCATAGCACTGGAGGTGGGATATGCGAACGCCCATTCGTTCCGTAGGGCATTCAAAAGAAAATTCGGGACTAATCCTGTCAATTATATGAAGACAATCAATTGAATTTAACGAGGAGAAAAATGAACATCAATCAGAAAAGTACAGACTATCTTCGCATGGTGCGGGATTCCGGCAAGACCAACTCTTTCGTCAAACAGACGCTTCGAACTTTCCATGCCGTCTACTATGAAGTGGCAAAGCTGGAGTTACGTTCACGGGGCCATGAGGCCGAAGAGCTTGATCAAGAGCATCTTCGCCTTACCCTGGACCGGATACGCAACAGAAGGGATATGGCAGAATTTGGAATTCCTGCGCTTATCAGGATGCTCAAGGAATACCGAACATTGCTCTCCACCCCCGTAGTGGAAGAAATCCAGGACGCCTTGGTCGGCTTCCGTTACTGGCTTGATGAACCCGGAGAAATCACCGCCTGCTATTTCAGCGAGAACCACCAGCCGCTCTACCACAGTGCGGAATATCTGGCGGGCAGTCTTTTCCCTGACAGGGTTTTCCCCTCGGACAACCGGACAGGCGCATGGCATGAGGGACATGGACGCACCTTCTTGCGGCGATGGATGAAATGGAGGAGACAGTTCGGATTCAGCGAATGGTGCACGAACTACTATGCCGAGGACATCATCGCGCTGCTCGGCATCTTTTCCTATGCAGAAGACGCGGACATGCGCTCCGAGGCAAAGGAACTCATCGATACCCTTTTCATCGAGCTGGCCCTGAATACGTTTGAAGGACACTGGATCGGTTCCCATGGCCGGACGTATACCGAATACCAGATAGAGAGCCGTTTTGATTCCATCGGTCCAATCTGCCACCTATATTTCGGATGCGGCCCTACCGAGGGGCATCTCGCGGATTGTGCGATCATGCTCGCGGCATATGAATATAGGTGTCCTCCCGTAGCAGTGGAAATAGCCCAGGACAAAAGACCCGTTCTTATCAATAAAGAACGGATCGGACTCAATACGGATGAGGCGAAGTTCTATAAGGTCGACCCTCAAGACTTCAATGACATCATGTTCTTTTGGGGGAACCAGACCTTCGATGCCAGGGAAGTAATAGATAATTCCAAGAAGGTCATCACACCGTCAAACTGGATGAACGAAAGAATCAACGCTTATGCCGAGAAATACAAGCTGTACGATGCTGCGGGAATCTCCTATGATCCTGATCCTGACTTCACTGCCCTGACCAGGGCAAACCTATACACATACCGGACTCCGGATTACGCAGTCAGCTGTGTCCAGGATTTTCGCAAGGGAAAGCTGGGATACCAACAGCAGCCATGGGGGGGTACGCTCGGAGGCAATGCATATGTCTTTACAAACCATCCAGGCTCGAACGATTTCAATGACCGTCCCAACCAGATTGCCGGCAATGGTGTGTTACCCCGCTGTGTCCAGCATGAGAACGTAGTAATCAGCATCCACCGCATTCCCGCCGATTATATCCGTGTACTCGAAACCCATGCATATTTTCCCCGGAAGGAGATGGACGAAGTCGTCGAGCATGCCGGGTGGCTGTTCGGCAGACGTGGCCAGGCGTACGTAGCATTGTTTTCGCTGCTGCCCGCCCATTGGGAAAAACCGGATCCGTCCCTGTACCAGGAAGTATATAAGGATGAGTGGGAAAAATACTATGATGGGAATTCTCCGTATTTCTATCATGCCAACGGGCATGCGAATGTCTGGATAGCGGAATTCGGCAGTCATGCCCAGAATGGAAGCTTCCTGGATTTCCGTCGCAGATTCTCCAGTTCCGCCGTTAAAGGAGATACATTCTCAGTCCAGTATGATTCTCCGGCACTCGGGAATATGTCCTTCGGATGGGACAAGCCACTGATGGTCAATGGCAACAATATCGCTATCGACCGGTACAAAAGGTTCGACAATCCCTATTTTCAAAAGGACTTCATTCTGCCTTCCGAATGTGAATGATAATTTTCCTGTCATTGTACTTTACAGGAAACGACATGATATGCATCAAACCACAGAAAGGTGACGATATATGGGCAGGTGGGAACCAAGCCATGAACTTCGTGTTCCTCCTGTCCGTGAGTATTCCTTATCTCCTGTAGTTGGTTTCTCTCCCCAGACTTCACAGTCCAGGAAATGACACTAAATACCGCTTACTTCACATCTTCAGTCCAACACCCATCCAGCATCAATCAGCTCCTGCAATGTTCCCTGGAAGCGAAGTCCGTTCTCCGGCGTGAGCGTATCAGCATCAACTGCAGATTGTTCATCTGCAACCACATCAGGATTCCATGATGCATCTTTGAAGCCAATGATGGAGAATCGCTCATCCTTTGAGGTCGCCAGGAGGAACATCCCGCCCTTGGGAAGGGCAGAACGCTCCCTGCATTTCATGACATAGGGAAGAATCCTCCCTGCTCCGACGGTATGATATGCATCCGAAAGTATTCTGCCGTTTCTTCAATCAGCTCCACACTCCAGCCAGGTTTCTGTTTTTGTAGCTTTACTGGAGACAACGGACAGTCTGAGCAGACGGCCCATGAAGAGCTGAAAAGCTCGTCCAGAGTCCCTTTGAACAAGGTCTTGTTGTGTGGACCGGCTATCCCCTGTACGTAAAGTCGTTCCGCCTGACCTTCCACCGGAAACCAGGGGAATTCGTCAGGAACCAGCTATCCCCTTCTGGAAAAGAGGACAAGTAGTCACGTGTGATTTCCGAAAGAGTCTGCATTGAATACCTCCTTAGTCCAAGCTTCCCTATGCTGTGAACTTTCTGTTCATATACACATTATAGGGAAAGCATCAATTTTCTACAAAACCGGCATACCTTCGCTTTGCCATTGGCTGACTTTCTTTTTCAAGAGCCTGACCTGCGAAGGGATGAAAATGTTCAGATGCCCAGGCAATGAACCGACATCGAACCATACAAGCTCAGTCAGCTCTCCAGGCTGAGGGAACAAAGGTACGTCTGGCGAAAGCCTGCAGGAAAACACTGCATAGACAAAGAACGGCAACCGCTCACATATGAGGAAACTGAGCTTCTCAGAAAAGCCTTCAACAATCGCCTGCTTCCTCAGATCGACGCCCGTTTCCTCATAGGTTTCCCGTAATGCGCTTGTCAAAAGATGATGGAGCGCAATCTTTCCATCCCTGCTGCCATCCCTCTTTTCCCATTTTCCTCCCGGGATTGACCACGCATCACGCCCATGACGCGAAAAGCGCTTACCCAGGAGTACTGACAGCCTGCCTTCATCATCAACCGACCAGAATAAAATTCCCGCGCCATAGCTTGGTTTGAGCAATATGACCTCCTAAAAAATGAAGCATTCATGCACAAGAGCTTAATTTTATCATCGAAAGAACTGGAACCGATGTACTGGCCGTCAAGGAGCCATCTGCCCCTTCATTCCACCGTCCGCTCTCTCCATCTCTGCCTGCTTATTCTCGAATACATACAGGGCGACTTTTGCCCTGCTCATGCCGACATACAGGACTTCCCGGTACTTCGCATAGCTTTCCACCCCTATAAGGAGGATGACAGGACTTTCCAGTCCTTTGAACGCCTGGACCGTGCTGATGCTGAGCCCGCTGTAGCTGTGGTGAGGAATGTCATACTCCTCGCATCTGTAAGCGGAAGAACCATGCTCATGCATCCAGTCGCGGATCTTACGCTTGGGCACCAGGACGACAATGTCGCTGTCCTTCACTCCCTGTGTCCGCAGGTCTTCGATGGTGTGCTCCACCGCCGCGACCAGGTTCTCAGCGCCTGACCACGGGATGAAGGCTACCTCGGGACCTTCCGGGACATCGGAAGTATTCTCATACCCGATGGAGAAGGTCTCTTCGATGAACCTGCATATCTTATCCGTATTACGGCAGTTGTCGGGAAGAGAGAGACGGGCATAGGCCGGACGGAAAGGAGCGAAGGACAGCTCCTTGGACTTCTCTCCGAACAGCTGCTGATGCTTGAAATCACCGAAGAACGCCCAATGTCCCTTTTCAAGACCTCCGACAAGCAGCAGATCAAGAATCGCCAGATACTTATATTCCATCAGGTCCTGGGCCTCGTCCAGGACAAGGAAATCAAAAACAGGCTTCTCTTTCTTCAGGAGGGCGCGGCACTCGGAAAGAAATGAATCGAACGCGCCCTGCCCCGCCCCATCATCAATGGGAAGACGATGGCTCAGCCGTTTCCCCAGCCTTTCCTCGAGATACTCGTAGATGGCGGTTTTCCCGCCCTGCTCAAGTATATCCCCACCTTCATGGACAAGATGGCGGGCAAGCTTGACATTGAAACAGAAGAAACCGACACGCTCTCCCTTTGTCTTCATCCGTCGTGCCAGATCGAGGGCCAGGACAGTCTTGCCCGTCCCCGCGGCACCCTGGACCAACAACCTTTCGTTCTCCAGCGCGGCAGTCACAACCTTCATCTGGGCCTTGGTGAGCGCTATGAGCTCGCCTTCCACAGTGCTGATGATATCGGCCAAGAAGAGAGCGGAGGCCAGGTGGTCGGGAGACAAAGCCTCGGACAATATCTCCACATCATGGAGAGTCGGGACATTGCGCATGCTCCGTGTGGGGTATGTCACCGCCCATTTCTGCACGGAACCACGGGCCAGCCGCTCTATCCATGAACGCGGGGAGACCATCATGTCCGACCTGTCAAAGACTTGCCATGTCTCATAGTGGAGGGAAGAGTCATCATACGGCCATTCCACATCGGGAAAAACGACCGCGGAATCAAGCGTCAAGTGCCGGGTCAAACCATTGGCAGCCATCTCCTTGGAAAAATCCAGAAGAGCATACATCCCGCTCCTGGCCTGGCGGAAAGGATCGGCTATCTGGTGGGCCGTATTTGTCCTATCGGTACTCGTCCAGCAGCCCCGCTCAAAAGCGATGCGTCCACCCTTGACTTCCAGAGCGAACACACCCAGGTCCGGGGCAAGAACGACAAAATCAATTTCCCCGTCGATCTGACCAGTATTGGCGGCAAGGGGGAGAGAATGAATCACCACCCAGCCATCGGTATCTGTGGAGGCCATGAAGTGTTCGAACACTTTTCTTTCAGCGGGACTGATATCCGCTGATGAAGGAAGCTTTTCGGGAATCATCCGGGCCATGCTGCGACTCCTTTTGCAGGATACAACAAAAGTACAAGCAAAAGGTTGCCCTGTCCAGAGAAGGAACTCCCTACTCCCACCAGTATTCCTTCTTTGCTGGGGAGATTCTCAAAATGTGCACGTGTATATACACTCTCCCCGCTTACCTATTAGCGGAGAGGCCTGAAATACTCATGAATAATAGCGTGAGAATTTAATTCAGTTTCCTTCTTGACAAGTGATCAACTGTTCACTATAACAATGGTGAGCGACTGTTCACTATATTTGTTGATGGAGCTTATTATGCCAAAAAACGAAACACGGGATACAAAGGAAGTCATTTTGACAGTTGCATTGAAACTGTTTTCTGAACGGGGGTATGATGGGGTCGGTATCCGCGACATATCAAAAGAGATCGGAATACGGGAGAGCGCCCTATACAAACACTATAGCGGGAAGCAGGACATTTTCAACTCAATTCTCAAAGACATCGAGCGCCGTTATCAAGAGGAAGTTTCTACTTTCATTCCCCCTGAAGGCATGTCCAGTATTCTCTCGGGGGAAAGCGATGCAAGAAAGGAATTATTCCGTACCACCGTCACAATGTTTCAATTCTATCTCAGAACAGAGTATGGTTCGCAGCTGCGTCGGATGTTGACAATGGAACAGTATAGGACTTCCGAGGCAAGCAAATTTTTTAGGGAATTGATAATAGACAAGGGCTTGGACTATGTATCAGGCGTGTTCGCTGATTTAATACATGATGGGGTTTATGTTGATGCTGACCCAATGGCAATGGCCTTGCAGTTTTATTCACCTTTGTATTTGCTGTTATCAAAATACGACAATCAGTCCGAAAAACATGAAGAAGCTTTATCCTTTTTAGAAAGACATATCATGACATTCAATACAATCTATTCAAGGAACTATGGACAATGAAAGGAATCGGGATATTGGCAGTAGAGTGGCTTATAACCTGCCTGATTGTCTTTGCAGGACTATCTGGCAAGCAAGTATTATTCATCAATGGACCACGATCTGCTGTCATTACTTTGGGCGCAATCGGATTTGCACTGTGCATGATTATGCCAACAATCGGCAAATTCATCAGCAATGCGCCAGCTCACCCGCTCACCATCATGGGGTACATCTTTGGAACAATCGCATTGCTTGCGACAGCAACACAAATATTCACATGGAAAGTCCCCATCCTTCATGACCCGAAAACTGCTCTTTTTGTTGTTGCTGGCTGCATTGTCATAAAGTCGATCATTGGTAGGTTTGCACCATTGATAGTCAGATAAATAGCAGAAAGAAGGAACTTTTATGAACATTGAAGTGCGTTATTATTCCCAATCACCGGAGATTACGCCTTCGGCTTCATCTCCTCTCCGTGCGGCTGGGTACAGCCGTACTCGTGTTATCCACTTCGCTTCTATGTTAACTTCTTAAAAAAGTAAACCTCAAAACCGAATTACAAGCTTTTGAAACTCTTTGGAATCTTAGTTAATTTCTTTAATTACTAGAAAATATATTACTGAAACCGCTTGTTTTTCAGAGTTGATTGTGCTATCCTGATAAGGTATAAATATACCTTATTTAAGGAGCCTGAAATGTATTTTGATTCCACCGTTCCAATTCCTTCCGATCATGTGGTCAGAATCAAAAAGGATAGCATTATCTACATATACTACGAGTATGGCAGAAAGTATGACAAAGACAGAGGCTACAACTCTGCAAAGAGAGCCTGCATAGGCAAGCAGTCTACAACAGACTGTAACCTTATGTATCCAAACCAGAACTTCAGAAAGCACTTTCCGGAATATGAACTTCCCCAAGATTGTTCTTCTGTTTCAAGGAGCTGCTGTCTGAAGATAGGAACATACCTTGTCATTGACAAGATAGTCAAATCCTTTGAGATTCCCAAGATGATCAACACCATTCTCGGAGAAAAGGATGGCTCGTTGTTCTTGGACTTTGCAGCATACTCAATCATTACAGAAGGCAATGCTGCACAGTATTATCCGGACTATGCTTACAATCATGCACTGTTCACACAGGGTATGAAGATATTCAGTGATTCCAAGATA
>Ga0265294_10002438_pt1 | contig 24409 bp, 22 predicted proteins | sample MunlanPumphouse3_FD_192504 | JGI IMG/M metagenome (GOLD analysis project Ga0265294, IMG submission 192504) | Groundwater microbial communities from a municipal landfill in Southern Ontario, Canada - Pumphouse #3 | ecosystem: Environmental > Aquatic > Deep subsurface > Groundwater | place... | reverse complement strand
TACTCTTTGGTTTCTATGGGGTTTACTTGGCATGTGAGTTTTGCCATGCGCATAATCTCTTTGGCAAAGTCGTACCAGCTGAGAACCCCTTCGTTGGAATAGTGGTAAATGGCAACCGTTGGAGATTGCTTCATTCCATTCGCAATGACGTTTTGAGTCTCTGCGAGCGGAGCGTGGCAATCTATTATATGGAGTATAGCCTGCGCCAAATCCCTTGCATAGGTAGGTGTTCCCACTTGGTCAAAAATCACGCCGAGTTCTTGGCGCTCTTTGCCCAGTCGCAGCATCGTTTTTACGAAATTTGCGCCGTAGGTGCTATAAACCCACGAGGTGCGGATTATAATCGCTCCTTTTGGCGCTATTTCGAGGATGGCATGTTCCCCATCGAGCTTCGTTTGCCCGTACACGCCGTTGGGTGCGGTGGCATCATCCTCTTTGTATGGCATGTAGTGTTTGCCGTTAAAGACGTAATCGGTGGAGATATGGATAAGCTTAAGCCCTTTTTCTTTTGAGAGTTTTGCCATATCTTTGACTGCAACGTGGTTAATGGCATCGGCGTTATACGCGTCCGTTTCGGCTTTATCGACGGCGGTGTAAGCGGCACAGTTGACGATGGTGTCGATCTCGTTCGTGTCGATAAACTCCTCCATGGCATGGAAGTTTGTGATATCGAGTGCTTCTCGGTCGGTAAAGAAAAAAGTACTCTCTTGTGCAACTAAAGTCGCAGCTTTGTCTACAAGTTCTTTTATTTCAGAGCCTAGTTGTCCGTTTGCACCCGTTACTAAAATATTACGCATAGTAGTTCACGCCATAGGTAAAAATATCTTGGGTTTCGTGTAGTTTGGGTTGAGTCGTATCTTTTGCCGAAAGGTTTAGCATTTCGTGGGGCAATTGCCAATCAATCGCCAAAGCGGGATCGTTAAACGCTATCCCACGGTCGTTTTCGGGGCTGTAGTAGTTGTCTACTTTGTACGCAAAGATCGTATCGTCCTCTAAAACTACGAACCCGTGAGCAAACCCTCTCGGCACTAAAAGCTGACGTTTGTTCTCGGCGCTTAGCTCCACCGCTACGTGTTGCCCGAATGTCGGGCTTCCTTCGCGGATATCGACGGCGACGTCAAGCACTTTTCCTTGGATGACGCGTACGAGTTTGGTTTGTGCGGCAGGGTGGAGTTGGTAGTGAAGTCCACGCAGAACCCCTTTGCTCGATTTGCTTTCGTTGTCTTGGCAGAAGTCGATTTCATAGCCTAAAAACGCTTCGAGTTTATCGGCACGAAAAGTCTCTACGAAATAGCCTCTGGCATCTCCGTGAACTTTCGGCTCTACGATTACGACGTCGGGAATTTGGGTACGTATAAAATTCATCGTAACACCTTCCCCTCTTGTGCACGTCGAATGAGGTATTGTCCGTATTGGTTTTTCTTTAACGGTTCGGCAAGCTCTAAGAGTTTTTCTTTGGATATATAGCCCATCTCATAAGCGATCTCTTCCAAACATGCCACCTTTAACGATTGACGGTTTTCGATCGTTTGGATAAACAGGCTTGCTTCCAAAAGAGATTCGTGCGTGCCCGTATCGAGCCATGCATAACCGCGCCCCATAAGTTTCACGCGCAATCTATTTTCATGTAAATACGCTTGATTGAGCGTCGTGATCTCTAGTTCGCCGCGATCGGAAGGTTTTACCTCTTTGGCTTTTGCAACTACGTCTTTTGGGTAAAAATAAAGTCCTACTACCGCATAATTGCTTTTTGGATTTTTAGGTTTTTCTTCTATGCTGATGACATTGCGGTTGGCATCAAACTCCGCCACGCCGTAACGCTCAGGGTCGCTGACGTAGTAACCGAAAACGGTAGCTTTATTCTCCTCTTTGGCATTTTTGATACTTTTGGCAAGAAGTTCCGTGAGTCCATGCCCGTAGAAGATATTGTCTCCTAACACCAAACACGCATCGTCGCCTGCTAAAAACTCTTCACCGAGTAAAAACGCTTGTGCCAGTCCGTCCGGGCTAGGCTGTACGACGTAGGAGAGCTGCATGCCAAGATCGTTTCCGTTCCCTAAAAGGTTTATAAAACTTTGCTGATCTTGCGGCGTGGTGATGATAAGAACTTCTTTGATTCCCGCAAGCATTAAAACCGACAGAGGGTAGTAGATCATCGGCTTGTCGTAAATAGGTACGAGCTGCTTGGAAACCCCTTTGGTAATAGGATAAAGTCTTGTGCCGCTGCCGCCCGCTAGGATAATGCCTTTCATGTATAAAACCTTTTTATTTTTTGTGAATTTTAACTAACTAAAGATTTAAATTAATTTAATATACTCAAGCAACCTAGATTGCTTCGTCGCAAACTCCTCGCAATGACGGTTATAAGGGACAATCTCACAAACTTGAAAGCTGCCGTTCAGACTGCCGCGTCGCTATCGCTCCTCGCAGTAACAAAACCTATCATTGTGAACGTCCTCCGTCATTGCGAACGTAGTGAAGCAATCTAAAAAGCGAATCGTGCGAAAAAACACAACAATTCTTATTTACTTAACAATAAACCAAGGATTAAGCAGATTCTCTTTGTTATACAACATAGGTTCATTATTTTCAAACTGATATGCCATTTTTCCGGCCTCACGCACGATTGCATCTGCTGCTGCCGTATCCCACTCCATAGTGGGTGCTAAACGCGGATAGATATCCGCTTCTCCCGACGCAATCATGCATAGTTTTAGTGAGCTACCGCGAGATACCTGTTCTATCTCTTTTGCATCAAGAGCATCTATGAATTGTTGCGTTTCTTCCGACAAATGAGATTTTGAAGCGACTACATAAAGTTTTTCATTTTTATTCGTATTTGTTTTGAGTGGAAGTTTTTTGCCGTTTAAAAAAGAGCCTTCCCATTTTTTTGCACTATACATCTCATTGATTGCCGGAGCATAAACAACACCAAGTACAGGTGAACTACGATGAATCAAAGCAATATTCACGGTAAACTCGTCATTTTTTTTAATAAACTCTTTTGTACCGTCTATCGGGTCGATGCACCAGTAATACTCCCAATTTTTTCTTGTCTCGTAATCAATCTCCTTATTCTCTTCGCTCATAAGGGGAATATTCGGATAAAGTTCTTTCAAACGGGAACAAATTATCTCGTTAGCTGCTTTATCGGCTTCGGTTAGAGGCGACTTGTCGTCTTTGTACTCGACGGTAAAATCTTTTTTATAGATCTGCATCACCGTCTCACCTGCTTCGAGTGCAATTTGTTTAATGTTTTCGATTGCTATTTGGGCTAACATTTGTTTTCCTTATATATATTTTTTTTCTTGAAGGTAGGCAATCACCTTGTTGCTTGCTTCTTCGACGCTGATACCGTTGTTTTTGATATGGATTTGCGGATTTCCAGGTGCTTCATAAGGGGAACTTATCCCCGTAAAATTAGGTATTTCACCCGCTCTTGCTTTTTTATAGAGTCCTTTAGGATCGCGTCCTTCGCAGACCTCCAACGGAGTATCTATAAATATTTCAATAAATTCACCCTCGCCGACAAGTGCACGTACTTGGTCTCTATCTGCTTGAAACGGAGATATAAAAGCACTCAGTACGATAGTACCGCTATCGACAAAGAGTTTTGCTACTTCGCCGATACGACGGATATTTTCTACTCTATCTTCATCGCTAAAACTTAAGCCGCGGTTGAGCCCCATACGTATATTATCGCCATCGAGAAGATACGTGTGTTTTTGCAATTCAAGAAGCTTCGACTCTACACCGTTTGCTACGGTCGATTTGCCGCTTCCGCTAAGACCTGTAAACCATAAGATACACGGCTTTTGTTTTTTTAATTTGCTACGTTCTTCTTTTGAGACATGATGTTCATGCCAAACTATATTTGTATCCATAAGTACACTCCTAAAACGGGAAAAATATCGGTACCGAAACAATGACTACAGCCGAATAAACAACCGAAACGATCCAGCCCACTTTCACAAAATCTTTGGCTTTATAACTTCCCAATGAACTAACCATAAGATTTGTTTGATATCCGTATGGCAACATAAAGCTCGCACTAGCACCGAATGCTACGGCGAATATAAAAGGCAACGGATTAACACCCAGAGCGAGCGCGGTACTTAAAGCAATCGGAAAGCTAAGAGCCGCCGCTGCGTTATTGGTGATCATTTCGGTCAAAAGCAATGTGAGTAAATAAATACCTATAAAACTTCCGTAAACACCGTACATGCCAAAGCTTTCTATAACTAACGATGCCAAATCGTTTGCCAAACCGCTACTCACGATTACTTTCGATATTGCCAAAGAGGAACCGACGATGATTACGATTTCATAAGGAAAACGTCTTTTGATCTCATGAAAATTAATCGCTTCAAAAAGGAGCAAACCTACTAAAAAGATTATTAGAGCCTTCAGAAGAGAAACTACCCCAAGAGTAGCAAGCACAATCACACTAAAGAATCCGATAATAACTCCAAGGCTTTTTATATGGGAAAATTTTTCATTTTGCTTAATATTTGAAAATACATAAAAGTTTTTGACAAGGTTGTCTCGTGAAGAAAAATCTTTACCTACGGCTAAAACGAGCCTATCCCCTGCCTGTAAAAATTCTTCTCCTATTTTAGAGATGCATTGCGAACCTCGTTTCAAAGAAACAATGGATGCATCAAATTTAGAACGAAAGTTTGCTTCTTTGACTTTTTGTCCTATTAAACTTGATTCAGGGGTGATAATGGTATCCACCAGATCGAGTTTTTTAATATCTACTCCGTCACTCAGCACAAGACCATGAAAACTTTTTAAGACTTCTAGATGCTGAATGTCACCGCTAAAGATAAGTCTATCTTTTGCTTCAATGACCTCATCAGGGGATACGGGGGAGAGTATTTTTTCTCCCCGTTGTATCTCTAACAAAAAGAGGTATTCAAGGTTTCTGAGTTTATTTTCTTTAATGCTTTTACCGACAAGTAAACTCTCCGGCAACACTTTTGCTTCGATGAGATGCTCTTCCACGCCATCTTGAGCTGTTTCGTAAGAAGGTAGTAAAAAATGGATGATAAAAAGTGTCAATATACCAAAGAGGGTAATAAAACCTCCGACAAAAAAGAAATCAAACATCCCTAACGTGCTCAAACCGCTCTCTATAACAAAGGAATTGACAATGAGATTCGTCGATGTTCCTACCAATGTCATGGTTCCGCCAAAAATGGCAAAATAGGAAAGAGGTATCAGTAATTTGGATGGGAGATGATGTTTATTGTTTTTAACAACGGTCATAAGTGTTGCGACAACAGCCGTATTGTTTAAAAAAGCGGAAAAAGCAGCTGTCACAAAACCTAATCGAAGAAGAGAAGGCTTGTAGTTTTTATTGATGATGATCTTTGAAAAATATTCTATAAAAACCGTTTTTTCCAAAGCTATCGAAACAATGAGCAAAAGCACCAGAATCATTAAAGAGCTGTTTGTGTAGCTCATACTCCAGTCTTTAAAACTTATAAAATCGAAAAGAAAGTAGATGCTCGCAAGCCCTCCGAACAAAATAGAAGGCTTGTACTTGTTTTGAATAAGCAGAACAAGCAAAGAAAAGAGAGTAAAAGCTACAAATAGCTTCATAGAGCCTTACATTCCCATTCAGGATAATGCACTCGGATATACTCGTTCAAAGCTTTTTCTGCTTCACTATATTCTCTTGCCTGTTCGCCGAACTCCGACCCTTTAACACTATTTAGAATCATTCCTGCCCCGATAGTATTGTTCGTGTAGCGATCAATAATGATAAAACTCCCCGTAAATCTATTACTTTCGTACGGATCGACGGCTATCTGTCGATCGAGATGCAACCTACACTTCGCAATATCGTTAAGTTCCAGTTTCTCGGCTGCAAGCTCCTCAAAACTATTGACGTCTTTTTTATATGCAATACCTTTAAATGAACCGTTGATAACAGACGTGGCTCTTTTGATGATGTAGTTTGTGCCGATACTCATCGGGATTTCACTCATCCATACAACCATAACATCAAACTTACTGGAAACTTCAGGAATAGCATCGGACTTCACGATCATATCACCGCGTGAGATATCTATTTCATCTTCAAGTGTCAACGTAGTTGCCATAGGGGCAAATGCTCTTTGAATCGTTTCGACCGCTTCGTCCTTGTTTTTCGGACGCAAATCCTTGATATCGTTTGAAACTATGGATTTTACACGACTTGTTTTTCTTGAAGGAAGTACCGTTATCTCGTCACCGACTTTGATCTCTCCGCTGGCGATCGTACCGCAAAAACCTCTAAAATTAAGATGCGGGCGACTTACATACTGCACCGGAAGACGGAAGCTAGTGCTCAGTGTTCCGTGTTCAGGGTTCAACGGAATCGTGTCTAAAAGTTCCATAAGCGGTTTATCTTCAAACCAAGGAGATTTTGAAGAATTTGTAAGTATATTATCCCCATCTAGCGCCGAAATAGGAATATAAGTTATATTTAGATTAGTATGCTCCGTACTCAGCTTTGCAAGTACCTCTTTTTCGTACTGTTTTTTGATCTCTTCAAAACGCTCTTGAGAAAAATCTACCAAATCCATTTTATTGATTGCAACGACTAGATTTTTAATGCCTAAAAGCGTTGCTATATAAGAGTGGCGCTTTGTTTGGGTAAGAACTCCCTGACGTGCATCTATCAAGATGATTGCAATATCCGCCGTGCTCGCTCCCGTCGCCATATTACGCGTGTATTGTTCATGCCCCGGAGTATCAGCAATAATGAACTTTCTTCTTTCCGTAGAAAAAAATCTATACGCTACGTCGATAGTGATCCCCTGCTCCCGCTCGGATGCAAGACCGTCGACGAGGAGCGCCAAGTCGATCTTATCTCCCGTTGTCCCTGACTTTTTCGAATCTTTTTCGATCGCTGCAAGCTGATCCTCAAAAATCATTTTTGCATCGTAAAGAAGGCGCCCAATAAGCGTACTTTTTCCGTCATCTACGCTTCCGCATGTAATAAATCTACAAATCTCTTTGTTTTCATGCTCTTTTAAATACGCTTCGATGTTTTGTGTTATTAAATCTGATTGGTGTGCCATTAAAAATATCCCTCTTGTTTTTTCTTTTCCATTGACGCATCGCCGTCACTGTCAATGAGACGACCTTGTCTTTCACTCGTGGTACAAATGAGCATCTCTTGGATAATCTCGGGGAGAGTCGTAGCTTCAGAATTTACGGCTCCCGTAAGCGGGTAGCATCCAAGTGTTCTAAAGCGCACCATCTCCTCTTCGGCAGTATCTGCAAGTTCTTTTGGCATGCGCTCGTCGTCTACGAGTATTTTCGTTCCCATATATTTAACCACGGGACGCTTTTTAGAAAAATAGAGACTCGGAATAGGAATCTGCTCTAGATAGATATATTGCCAGATATCCAGCTCCGTCCAGTTAGAAAGGGGAAATACGCGGATAGACTCCCCTTTTTTATGGCGACCGTTGTAGATATTCCAAAGTTCAGGGCGTTGATTTTTCGGATCCCAGCGATGGTTTTCGTCACGAAAAGAGTAGATACGCTCTTTTGCGCGAGATTTTTCTTCGTCTCGTCTGGCTCCTCCGAAAACGGCATCAAACTTATAAATATCGAGCATCTGTTTAAGACCTTCGGTTTTCATAATGTCCGTATGGAGCGCGGAACCGTGTTTAAACGGGGAAATATCCATCTCCTCGCCTTTAGGGTTAGAATACACTATAAGCTCCATGCCAACCTCTTGTGCACGGCGATCACGAAACTCGATCATCTCTTTAAATTTCCACTTTGTATCTACATGTACTAGAGGAAGCGGCGGCGGCGCAGGGTAAAATGCCTTTTGAAGTAAATGAAGCATCACGGAAGAATCTTTGCCGACGCTATAAAGCATTGCAGGGTTAGAAAACTCCGCAACAACCTCACGCATGATGTGGATAGATTCCGCTTCGAGTTGTTTTAAATGGGTTAATTTATTTTTATCTATCATTTTGTAAACACCTAAAAATTTGATTTTGTTATTTTAGCAAAATATACTTAGGAAAGTATTTTTAGCGATGCAAATGTTGCTTTCCTCCGTGCATAACCACAAAAGATCACTGCACTTCGTTTGTGATAACGTAAAACACTATTGAAAAATAATTTTTCTTTGCTGTGGCGAAAGATCAAAATGTCTACCTATTACTTCACTCAATAAATCGTTATAAGAGGTTGTCACTTGTAACTCTCTCAACGGTTGCAAATTATCATCTACCAAATCTGGCCAAGTTCCTTGGATTGTCTTGCCTTTATAACCTCCCCCCATAATCCAAAAAAGACCACCGTGCCCATGATCTGTGCCCCCCGTTCCGTTTTCATGAAGTGTTCTTCCAAACTCAGAAAAAACTACTATGCGGGTATATTTATACCGATCAAAAAGCGATTTTTTCAATGCTGCCAACCCATCCGCCAGATCACCAAGTCGTTTCGAAAGCATCCCTGATTCCGCACCTTGATTTATATGCGTATCCCACCCACCTATAGACAAAAATACGGTTTGCATTGTCGGATCATGACGCATCAGCGTTCCCAGCATAGAAGCATCTTTGGCAAAACCCTTCGTCGAGATAGAATTTGGATCGGAAATGGCAATATCGCTTTTGATTTTCTGCAAAATCTCTTCTCGTGCTGCACGTGCTTGTTTGTACATTTGTGAAAGCACATCATCGTTGTTGTATAGTTTATCAAACAACGTTTGCATCGGTTTTTTGTCTAAAGCGATTGGTTTATGAATCGTTCCAAAATCAAATGTTGCAACATGCTTCTTCCCTTCAAAAATTTCCGGTATCGTGGGCGTTAATGTAAGTGCCGCACTAGGGGTCGAGCGATATGGCAAGACCGACACCAGGCGATTCATCCATCCATCTGGCACTTCATTTTTTGCCGAAGCCATACCACGTTCTATAATATGTTGCGCTTCAAAATGAGATCGATTCGCTTCTTTTAAACCGCACGCATGCACAAAACCAAGATCACCGTCTTGCCACGACTCCATCAACGGAGCCATAGCAGGGTTTGCACCGAATCCGTTAATAAGAGGCAACGTTTTTTTCAGTGCAATCGTCGGTCTGGTTTCATAGTAGATGTCTTCGAACGTAGGGACAACAGCATGCAATCCATCAACTCCCCCTCGCAAAAATATCACTACTAAACTTTTATTGTTTTTTGCAGTCTCTGCCAATGTAGGCAAAACAGTCATCCCGTAAAGTGCTGCCATCTTTACTAAAAAATCTCTTCTAGTCATCTTAATATCTCATCATTTGAGGTGTACCCAAAAGCAAAGCAGTATGCAACCGTTTGGGTGTTGTTTCAAGTGTTTTTTGTATTTTTGGAGTAAGTTCTATAAAACTTAAATCTAGTAAGTTGATTTTACATCTATTTTCACAAATATCAAGGTTGTTTCGTCCCAAATTTGTTGCAAATTGTAATCTAGATTCTATAGCCGAAGGACTTAAATATTTTTTTGAATCAACTGGGTAACCATCAGGAGTTAATCTACCATAAATAGGCATGCCCATCTGCTTAAGCAAACCTATGATTGGCTTGTGGTCAGTCACTTTTATTCCAGATGCTCTTACAAGTGAAACTACGTACCGATATGGATCCTTATACTTATTTTGTTGATTCTCTTCTTGCCAAAAGATATCGGAGTAAAAAATTTTCAAAAGAGTTTTTTTGATATCCCCCTTTGTTGCATAAAAAGTTTCCGCTACTTCATTGACAAGTTCTCTTGGAGGGGTGTCACTTACAAAATATTGGCAGAGCTTGTACGCCAAAAAATTTGCTGTATGCTTTGAAAAAGCAAGCATATCCAATGCTTTTTCGCCCTCCTCTACACCTCCCATTGCGCCAAATGCTACTCCTAAAAAAAATTTTGGATCTTGGTCATGCATTTTTTTATTAAAAGCAAACTTATTTTTTACGACTCCCCATCCCGTGAGAATTCTAGCTAGTTCTTTAATATCGTTTTGGGTGTAGTTTCCTACGCCGAGTGTGTGTAACTCCATGAGTTCCCTAGCAAAATTTTCATTGATCCCTTTATTCTTTTTCACATTAGCTTTGATGCTTTTTTGGTTATCGAGATAAATAAGCATTGCAGGATGTTTGGCAACCGCACCGAGAAGATCCCTAAAGTTTCCCAAGGCAAAGGGCATAATAGCTTCTTGTTCATAGGAAGCGATCAGAAAAGGGATGCTGCCTTTTTGTGCAAACACATTAAAATGATTAAACCAAAAAGTATGCATGATATCTGCAAATTGTGCTTTTGTATAAAGAGAACGACTCAATTTATCACGTTTAGCATTTAAAAGATATTGTTGTCTCAGTTTTCGGTACTCTTTTCGATTCTCTTGAGGGCTTACCCAAGAGACATGGTTTTCATATGGTTTAAACTCAGTTGTAGACTTGATATAGAGCTGCTCTTCCAAATAGCGCGCAATTCCCACCTCTTTGACATAGGTAAAATCTTGAGAAGTGATTCCATTGGTTGTTCTAGCCAATAAATGGTAGATTTGTGCGTCCGTCGGCTGTTTTGGTATATCGGCATATAAAATTAGCGGTGCTAAAAGAAAAAAGATACAAATTTTTTTTACTGTCTTCATTGTAGTGTTTCCTTTGTAATGTGGTTTGTTAGTATTATTTTAATATTGATTTGAGTTTTATACATAGACTGCCGCGCCGCTACCGCTCCTCGCAGTGACAAAAATCGTCATTGCAAACGAAGTGAAGCAATCTCAGACTGCCGCGTCGCTATCGCTCCTCGCAGTGACTAAAACCGTCATTGCGAACGAAGTGAAGCAATCTAAAAAGTCTCCAAAAGCGCAAAGACAACTATTGCGTAACTATGATATAATTTGGCTATCATATAACGGAATTATACACAATGAGACTAAAAAAAGACGAGATTAACGTATTAAAAGAAAGTTTAAAACGAATTGCAAAAGATGCAAAATTGTACCTTTTTGGAAGTCGTGTGGATGACACAAAAAAAGGCGGTGATATAGATATTTTAATTGTCTCCGATAAACTAAGCAAACAAGATTTGAGAGTTATACGTATGGATTTTCACAAAAAATTTGGGGAGCAAAAAATAGATATTTTACTAGATAACGGCTCTTTTGGGGATCCGTTTCACAAGTACATTTTTCAAAAAGCAGTGTTGTTATGATGAGAGAAAAGCTCTTAAGAGACAAAACACTTTTGGAGAAACAGCTTTTTTGGATAGACATCTCTTACCAGGAGTGCCGAAAAATAGGCATAAAACCTACTTACTCTATAGAAGAGTTCGGAAAATTTGAGACATTGTGTAGCAGATATAGCAGGGGAATCGATTTTTTAATCAGAAAAATTTTTCGAACTTTAGACGAATATGAGTTTGAAAATCAAGGAACACCGATAGATGTTGTGAACAATGCACACAAGCGAGGGCTTTTTGAAGATATTGAACTGTTACGTTTGATGCAAGATGTACGGAATACAATAGCTCACGAGTATATAGAAGATGAGCTGACGGAGGTTTTTGAAGAAGTCTTGGAGTATACGCAAAAGCTTATTGCAATTATTCAAAGCACGTTATCGTATATTTCCAAGTTATAAGATATGGGGCTACCGCTCATCGCAGTGACAAAAACCGTCATTGCGAACATCTTCCGTCATTGCGAACGAAGTGAAGCAATCTATTTATTCAGAGACTTCAATTGAAGTTCAATTTTTTGAATGTACTTTTATTACCTTTTTTTTAACCTTTTTTGAAAAAAATCTCTTATTTCTTCTTTTTTTACTTTCTCAATAGGTTCAAGATAATCAATATTGTCATCTTCTATATCATCTATATAAACCAAAGCAACGGCGAACAATTTAAAAGTTACACCTTCGACAATATTTTCACCTACTTGAAAAATATTTTTTAAACTCATACACTCTTTTGCTAAAAAATATAGGTCATAATAGTCTCTATATTTAGCTCTCAAAAAAAGCACATTTACTTTCATAGCCGCTATCATCTCAATCGAAGCGAGATTAAATGGTTCTATTTTTTTTGGTTTTAAGAAACTCCATTTTGCATTAAAAAAAGTAACCTTCACACCATTTAGCAACAAATCTATCTGCTCATCCGTCTGATTGATAATTTCTTTTACTTCAAAACCTCGCATAAATCCTAATATCTCTTTTTTATCAAAACTATCATCGTAAGTAAAAAAATCTAAATCTTCACTTTTCCTATGACAGATATGCAATGTCAAAGCACTACCACCTACTAACACATACTTATGTAAAAAATTACAATTATCTATCATGCCAAGAAGTAACTCTTTGGTCTTAGGAAGCAAGCAGTTTAAGTTTTTCAAATCTTTCATTTTTAACCTCCTTAAAGTAGTTACTTTCTACATCCATATCAAAAAATACTCTAGCTAACATAAGATTTGTTTTAATAAAACCTTTGTCAGATTTAAGTTTTTCTTCCCAAATCTTTTTCATATATCTCTTTCCAAAAAGCTCAAACCCAAGTTTTATATCATCAAAATCACCATACTTTAAAAGATACTCCACAAAAAGCCCTGAACCAATATCTTCATAGCTTACATTCTTGCTATAACTCCAAAAGATTCCTTTATCTCGTAACTTTTTAAAAAGTTTTATTTTTTGTTTATAGTTTTTTAACATTTTAGAGATAGCAACATGCGAAAGTCCTAAGTAGTTTCCTACTTCTTTTTGAGTATAGCCATCACTTATAGCTTTATATGTTGCATTCTCTCTTGTGTGGATCAAGTTTTTACTTTTTGTGTTATCCAAAAAGTCAACTCTTAACCCAAAATAACTCTCTATTTTGTGTTTCTCTTTTTGAATCACTTCATCTTCTTTGATATCCAGTTTTGTGTTTAAAAAAACATCGAGCTTTCTTTGTTCCTCTTCACTCATCAAGTTAGTAAAATCTATCTTTTGAATTATGTCAAAATGCAACATAGGCAACAGTACATTATTACTCGACATAGCCCAAGTATATTGACCAATATTTTGAGTAATATTTGCCTTTATGGGATTGAATTCTATATATCTTACGAGCGTATGCAAGTAAACTTCATCATACACAAACCAAGACTTAAATCGCCCTTGCCAAAGTGGTCCGACTCTTTTGTATTTGTTGTTGAAGTAGATGCTGTAACGGGAGTTTATTTTTTGCATAGCTGCTGAGAGATTTTTATCGTAAGTTTTTAAAAGAAGATGGTAGTGATTGTTCATCAAACAAAAAGAGTATATCTCAAAGCTATACTCATCTGAAGCATCTTGAACAATCTCTAAAAATTGCAAGTAATCTTCACCAGACAAATAAATATTTGTTCCAGCCACCCCACGGTTGACCACATGGTAAAATCCAACTTTTTCTATTCTTGGTTTGCGAGGCATTTTGAAACCTTTTTTTGTTTCACTGACTTTCCATATATAATGTTTCAGGCGCTATATCAATTTCATCAGACCAAGCAACTGTTCCATATAACACTTTTGCTTTTTTAAAAAAATGTTTATCACTAAGTATTTGATATGGCTTTTTGTCAAACAATTTTTTACAGTCGAACTTTTTCTCTTCACCATTTTCAAATCTCAAAAGAAGCAAAAAATCATCTTGTACTTTTACATCTACTACATCGATCAGCATGAACTATCTCCTTATTTAAGAGGTTCTATTTTATAGGGTGCTTCACCGCAAACAGCAAGCTTCGATTGAAAATATTGCTTTTGTTCCTTGATATCTGACATTAATATGGGGTGTATTATGTTGCTTATTATCGTAATAATAAAGCATAACCACTATTCCGTAAAACATACTAATTGTCGGCATGCAACGGCTTTCTTCTAAAACTCTAAACTTTTAATTATAGCCACTATTTAGTTAAAGTAAAACTCTGACCCTGCTGTTTTTTATTTTATTGGTCTGGCCTAGTTTAATGTTGGCCTAGTTTAGCAATTCGTTTGACAATTATCGAATAACTTTAGAAATAGTTGTTCGTGATATTCTTAAAAACTCTGCAATTTCGCTTTGTTTATATCCATCAAGAACTGCTTTTCTTATCTCTTTATTTCTTTGAATTAGGTTATCTATATCCACAAAATAACTGTCAAGCGATTTCTGTTTTTCTCTTTTGATGACATTATTTTGTTTTATGTAGCTAGTTTTTTGGAGTTTTTCTAATTTTTGCATATCCTCTGTAGTTAAATCATTATCAAGTAACTCAAATATATTTTGATTATAAAGTAGTGAGCCGTTCATAAGCTCCTTTTTTATACCTAAAAGCAAAAAAGTAGAACTACTCCACAGATATTTTCCTATGACATCAGTTATTTTTGCTTTTATGGGGTTTCTCTCTACATAGCGAAACAATACATATAAATAACTCTTATCATACACATAATAATTTTTAAATCTACCTTGCCATAAAGGTCCTATTCTTTATTGAAATATTGTGCATATTTTGAGTTTATCTGTCTCGCGATAAGGGAAAGATTTTCTTGTTTTGTTTCCAACAATAAATGGTAATGATTACTCATCAGACAAAGAGAATGCACTATAAAGTCATACCTCTCTTTTGCTTCTAAAACTATCTGCAAAAATTTTTCATAATCTTGAGGCTTCAAAAATATATTTGTCCTAGCAACACCTCTGTTAATAAGATGATGAAAGCCTGCTTGTTCTATCCTTGGTCTTCTTGACATGCTATACTATTGTAATTTTCGCAAGTTCTTTTGTTGCTGTGATTTCATTGTTTGAATTTAAAAAAAGCTTTTCTAATGTTTCTATCTCTTTATTCATCTTGTCTGCATAATTATTCACCGGTAAATCATACATCACCACCAAGCGAATATCTTCCCTATTTCCAAGTTCATCCCTATACTCTTGAGGAATAACTATAACACCATCTTTTGAAATTGCATTAAACTCCACTGCATACATAATCAATCTCCTTAATTATATTTGATTATTCTGTCAATAAAAACTTAAATTAAAGGTTATTCCCAATACCTGACCCCATCTTCTTTGCATCTTCTTTGCTTTGCATCTTCTTTGACCCCATCTTCTTCATCTTCCTTACGTGTTATTCATTCCCAATTACACCAGAAATCATGGCATACATTCTTTAAAAAGCATTGAAAATAATTTTTCCTTAATCGGTTGGTGCCCATCTCTAGTATAATGTACTGCATCATATGTAAAGCTCTCTTGATTAGAGAAAAACATTTTACTAATATCGATTTTATAAAAGTTTTCTATCTTTTCGCTAATTTTGTTAATTAGGATATTAGTTTCAGTAATTTTATCAAAAAACTCTATCGGTCGTTTTCTAGGAATACATATATCCTTCTTAATGTCAGGAGTGTTTATAAAAAAGACTTTGTCAAACTTAAAACGTAGTATTTGTTCCTTGATAAAATCTATATAAATATTATCATAATGTAATGAGTACAGATTGTCTTCTTGAATTAACATTTTATAAGTAGACAGCTCTTTAATATCAAAATCCCAATTCCATAAGTGAGAAGCTTGTAAAATCATATCTTGAATAAATACATTTTTCTTTGGTGTAAAATCAACAAAACCAACATTTGTAATTAGATTACTAAATTGTAAATCATCATTCAAATCTAAAAAATTTAAAAGTGTTGCAAAAGTCATTAAATTTTTAGGTCTTGAAATTGCAAGATATGTTTTATTTCTTTTCTCCAGTTCTTTGATACATTGATACATAAATGAGTGTTGATAAGAGTCTTCATCTATAGTTAACCCTCTTGAATCTAAATATATTAAATAATCTATTTCTTTGATATCTCTAATATTAGAAAATGTTTTATTTTCTTTTGAACTACTATTTTCACCTATTCCATAATCGAAAAAAAAGACATTCTTAAAATCGTCAATATAAGTTTTTGAACAATCTTTAAGTTCATCATTATTGTATCCATAAAAATCAAGATTATTGACTTTTGCAGCTTCATAGTCATTTACGCTATCGCCTATTAATATTGTTTCATTTGATAAATAATTATTCTTATTTAGAACATTGGCGACTAAATCATTTTTTGGTGTTGGGGAACCTTCTATTGATAAAAAGAACTTATCTATTTCTAATTCTTTGCATAAAAACTTCAGCTCTTGACCATCTGAGCCTGAAACAATATGTAAGTTATATTTTTTATAGTTGTTTTCAATAAACTCAATAGTTTGTGTTATAAGATACTTTTTATTTGTAAGTTCTGCTTTCATGATAACAGAAAACTTAGCTGCTAATTCTTGAACCTTCTCTTCAGATATACTTTTTTTCAAAAGTTTTTCATAAAAGTATCGTATTTTTACATATCTAGAAAGACCACCATTTATATTATTATACTCAATAAGCTTTTCAACAAGTTCCTTATCAAACTCTTCGAAAATTTTTCTAAACCCAAAGTCCCTTATAGGCATGCTGTCAAGTATAACCCCATCAAAATCAAATAAAATATTTTTTATCATCAGTCTAACCCTTTTTCTTCTAAAAACTTTTCTACCTTTATTACATCACTTGGTACATCTACAGCTATTGAGTCTACTTTTGTCTCTTTCATCTTAACTTTATAACCCATATCTACAAATCTAAGTATTTCTATATCTTCATGCAGTTCATTGAGCGTTTTGGCTCTACTTGCAAAAACTTCTAATGCCTTTTTTGTAAAGCCATACACACACACTTGTTTTTTATACTTTGGAGCATTTGTAGATTTATTAAAAGGCACACCTAGCCTTGACATGTACATTAGCTCATCTTTTTCATTTGTGATTGTTTTTATTATAGTGTCTGCTTGTATTTCTTCATTATCATCTGTGAACTTATAGAGATTATAGGCTATATACTCATCGCCATAAAGTTTATACTCAGCTACTACTTCATCTATGCTTTTTGGGTCAATTACTGGTTCATCACCTTGAATGTTTACATATAGGTCTGCTTCCACTGAGCGTGCTACCTCTGCTATGCGGTCTGTTCCTGTCAAGCAAGTATCACTTGTCATAACAACTGGTATGTTTTCACTTTCACAATACTCTTTTATCTTTTCGCTTTCAGTTGCCACTACAAGTTCATCTAAAAGTGTAGATTTTTTAGCTTGTTCATAAGTGCGTTTTACCATTGGAATATTTTTTATCATGCATAGTGGCTTGCTCTCAAATCTACTAGATTTATATCTAGCAGGTATTACACCTATGATTTTTAACTTATCTTTTTTCATAAAAATACTTGGTGTCAAGAAGCTAATATCTATTTTTTCTTTTATAGCACTTAGTGCCTCATCTATAAGCTTGTTTTGTTCTAGCAGTGCTTTAGAGTCTAATACAGAAGATGTTTCATCATAGTTATAGTTGTCTGCTTTGACACTGTAACCATCTAACCCTGCTATCTCTGTCTTTTTAAATCCACTTGCAATTAAATAATTTATAAAAATTACAGCAACATTCATAACAAGATTATCATTAGTGAATGCAAGTTTTTCTAAATCTAAAACAGCGAATACCCCATCGTTGGTTGTAATATTTGTAGTAGTGACTATTTTAGAGCATTCTAACTGCTCACTAAACTCATCATACCTTTTTTGGTTAGTAAAAAAATAATAATCACACTCTACACTTGGTTTATGGTTGAGTGCTACAAGGGTGTAGGTTTCATTATTTGCTCTTTGTTCTAATAGCTCTTTGTTCTCTGAGACACTTTTGCCCGATGCTATGAGTAGCACTTTTTTCTCTTTTGGTATCTCTAACTTGCCCCTAGCAGGTGTTTTTACCTCTAATACAAAACCTCTATAAAGCTTTTCTATTAGCTCTTTGTCAAATGAGTTTTTACTCTCTTGTGGGAGTTTGTCAAGTACCTTTTTTATGCCCACTATATGGTTTGTGTTTTTATTTACTAAGTATGTAGCGTAGTTTGGGTGGCAGTTGTACGAAGCAGAGAGAAACTGTGCAGGCGAAAAGCCCCATGAGTTTTTTGCCATGAGTGAAGTTAAAAGCTCATCGATGACTTCTAAAAGTGGTAGTGTGTCATAGCTTTTCTCATGAGAGCTGTTTAAGTAGTCTGCTATAAGCTCTGTGTTTAAGTTGCCCGCACCTCTACCTATGCCGTAGATACTAGAGTCTATGATGATCTCTCTTTTAAAGTTTTGCGCACACATGCTTATAGCGTTTGAAAATGCCAACTGCATGTTGTTGTGTGAGTGATAACCTAGTGCTATAGAAGCATCTAAATTGTTATGAGCCAAAATAAGATACTTATGAAACTCTTCAAGTGTCATAGAGCCAAAACTATCGACTATATAAAATGCATAAGGCTTAAGATGGTTTACTCTCTCGATGATAGACAAAAACTCTATGTCTTTGTAGTTTTTTGTCACCATTGGCTGAAAATAAAGGTCAAAGCCTAGAGCTATTATCTGTTTGGCTGTCTCAAATGCTATGTCCGCATCTTTTTTATGAAAAGCAAGACGAATACCATCTATGCTAGTTTGCTCTTTTGGTGGTAGGTTTGTTACATCATAATCGCCTAAGTTTATCATCACTACTTTTTGAGATTTGCTTTGGGCTATGGTAGAGAGCGTTGCATCTGTGGTGGTGGTGCTATCAAAAAGGGTAGAGTCGTTTTGTACTCCCACTTTATCATTCAGATATCCACACTCTATAGTATCTATATGTGAAGCACCGAGTGCTTTTAGTATCTTTTGCATATGTGCGTCTTTGAACGCCCAGTCGTTTATGTAGCCACCGTCTCGCAGGGTGCAGTCTAGGATTTTAATATTCACTTCGATTCTCCTTTATTCTCTAGCTTGGCTTGATATTCTTTCACTTTTTGCTTGATAGTAGGTCCTGTTGGGCGAAGCTCTAGTGCTTTTTGCATGATGGTAAGCGCGGTAGAAATATCGCCAGACTGTTCAAAAGCAAAAGCAACTTCACGTAGTATGTCGGGTGCTTTGTACTCTGGCGTAATCTTTCTCTCAAGCTTCATGAATATATCCGAATGTATCGTTTTTACTTTTTTTTTCATCTCAATCTCATAAACTTTTGCCACTTCTTCCACAGGCGGAACATCTAACAGTTGGATATTAGTTCCTTTGCTTTGGTTGAGCAATTCAGCAGTGAGGTTAAATATATGCTGCCATGAGATATGATAGCTTGCTAGATCTCTTCTATTTTCATCTTCTTCATTTTTAACAAATCTACTATCAACCATTTTTACTTGACTGAAATTTTCTACTGTAAAAATGATAGGATTATTACTAAAATGCAATACCCCAGGCTTCATACAAAAAAATCTAGGTACCATAGAAGTTGCTCCTGCGTCGGAGATGAAAATGTCTATGTTACGACAATAATCTATTTTTGTGTGATAATCCTTACCAGCAAGGCTTAAATTAACAATATTTTTATTTAAACCTAAAGCTATTAATGTGCAGATATTTTTATTTTCTTCATCAGGGATTTCGGAATGGGCATTAGCAGTTAAACCATCTACCAAAATTAAAATATTTTCAAAGAAGTTGCTTAATTGGTTTAAGATATTTTGATATCCCTCAATCTGTTCTAGCCAAGATCTTTTTTCTCCAGCAATCCCAATCCATACAGTCAAATCAAATTTTTTAAAGTTTATGTTACTAATCTCACTAATGTCAGTAGAATAACAAATGGCATTTTCCATTACTTTTGAAGTCTTTTTATATTGATTTGACTTATATTTAGCAATGCCCAAAACAGTGGGAAATAAAACAATATCATTTTTTATTTCCTTGTAATCCTGTGTATCAAAAAAAACTGGTTGATAAAAATTATCTAATCCTAAAAAAATTTTTTTGTTGTTTTCTATCAGCTTCTCATGAAGTTCAAATATAGAAACTAGTTGGTCATAAAAAAAATGATAAGGTCTTTGGTGATTTAAAAGAAATCCTATAAAATTACCATGATTTCGAAAATATTTTTTATAGTTTGGTATCATTTCTATCATTTTGCTAATTGCATTGATACTTGGACGACAAAGAGATTCAGGAAGCATCGCATAAAATTTGTTATCATACACAACTGCATCCATGAAATTATATCCCTGTACTAGGAACCAACAGTTATCAAAGTTTTCATCTGAGAAGAAAAGAATATTCCTTGGATTTGCTGATCTTATAAGAATATTTGCCCTGCAAGTTGTAACGATAGAATCTAATATAGGATGTTCAAAAATTATATATTCTTTTGAAGATAAATCTTCTAAAAAAAACTTTAAATTGAAATAACACTCTTCATTCGCAGTTTTTTGCCATGTTTGTATAAAACCTAACATTCCATTTGGTTTAAAGTCAAAAATTGTTTCCATGCTTTAAGTATCTTTTTTGTTTAATTTTTAATAGTATAATTTTTCATAAAATACTCTTTTTCCATACCATTTAAGAATCTATTTGAGAATATATTATTACTATTTTTATAATATTCTAAAATTTCTTTTCTAAATTCCTCATCTATCAAAGAATGATTTAAATCTAAATTTTTCATAAAATTAGTAAGAAATATTTTGATATAATTTTCTTTTTTATTGTCAAATGAAAATCGTGTTTTTAATAACTCTATTATTTCATCAAACTCTTTTTTAATAAGTGCAGTCTCAAGGTTAGTATCTGAAATGAAAATTAATTTGTTCACTATTTGTACTCTTGTCTTAAAAAAAACAGAGTTTACATTTAAAAGCTCTGGAAAAGTTTGATCTAAAAAAGAAATAAAATAAGAGTAGTAATTATTAAGGCTCTTATTTATATCCTGCGTTTGCTCAGGTAATGTCACATCTTCATCAATACTATTCATAAAATATTTGATGATACCATTTGAGCGACTTAAAATGTTTTTATCGTATACTTTAACATTAATTGCATCCTCTCCAAAATGCTGTACCCAAGGATTTATCATCCAATTATAATTGAATCCCCCCTGTGCCATCTGAAAAAAATCTCGTATATTATATTTGTAATTATATCCCTGAGACAGCCACCACATGTAGGTAGACTCTACCAGCTTTACTTGTTCTCTCACAAAAAATATAATTTTTATTTCAAATTGTGAAAAAAAATCTTTAACAAAATCAAGATAATCAGATTTACAATAGCAGAATTGTTCGGAGCTTAGTATGATACGAAACTGCTCTACATTGGATAGCTCATAGGCTAACTGGTCATAATATACTTTTGTTTTTTCACTAGGTTGTTTTTCTTGGTATGCCGCTAACAAGTGATGACCTATATTATTTACTGCAAGCCCCGTCAAAGGGTAATAGTAACCAGCATCTAATAATTTTTGTCTTGAATCAAATAAAGTTTTTTGAATTGCAGATGTCCCTGTCTTACCTATTCCGATATGAATATATAAAGTTTTTTTCATATTTTATAAACCTTTACATGTGTAGTTGTTTTTTTGAGCTATATTACAAAACAGTCTTTCTATACTGTGAGCAACTGTGCCATCTGCAAGACCTTCTTCTACCTGAAAGTATTTATTCTCAATTTTATCTATTCCATTTAGTGCGTTTGGTTTGAACCAAAACATTGATCCAGCAGGAAAAGTTGTGTACTCAAAGTCGATTTTAAGAAGCTCACATAAATCATCAACAATTTCTTGATCATACGTCATATTATGTTCTGTATGTTGAATCAAATATTTTCTATTAGTAATTAAGCCGAATGTACTATCGGATTGAAAAACATTTATAATATTGTCAACGATCTCCTGAGTGCCAAGTAAAGAATCATATATTTCATTTCTAATTTTTGCACCATCGGTTCTATACTCACTTTTTTTGGAGTGTATTTTACATACATAGTGATAGTCTAACTCTTTGATATTTTTATACACTTCAAGAAAAGGTAAAATATCCCTACCACGATTTTCAAGAAGTTTAATATATGCATTTGGATATTTTTGAATAATTTTTTCAACTATATCATTTTCTATATTTGTCAATGTTACAAAGAGGTCAAATCCTAGATGATTTAAATTATGTAAATATAGATCTAATTCTTCCCATAAGTCTGTAAAATGGATATGTAATATCACAGCGATATCATGTTCTTTAACGGCTTTTTTGCTGAAAGTTTTATAATGATCATACTTATAGTTTTTTAACACATCGTAAGTAGTTTGTAAGTAGCCGTATCCAAACTCTCTATCTGGTTCTAGGTGTGTGCCTTCCGCCCACTCATTCCATGCGTTAATAAATACAAATTTTTCTTCATTTGGATATTTTTCATTATTGGCAACATTTGATACCATGTTTGATAGCCATTGTTTATATTTGAGCAAAGAGAAGTTATAAAATGTATGGCTGTTATTTTGTTTTCTAGCAGTATTGTCCCATGAAAGCATGGCTGTTCTAAACATCTTATAAGAAGGTTCTTCTTTGATGCAAGCATTTTGAACAACTTCTTCATAGTCATATATATGCCCATTGTACTCTGGATTTATTATTTCAACTTTTGTATTTATGAGATTACTTATGACTGTGTGTGGTGGAAACTCCATTGCAGCATCAAAACCATAAGGCTCTGGAGAAGTAATACCAAAAGTTTGCGAGCATATTAAATAAAGACCATCATATCCAGCTAGCTTCGCCTCTTCTCTCCATAATTCTACAGTTTCTTTCATATTAGGGATAATATTCGCTCTGTAAATGATTAGTACGGGTTTGTTATCAACACGAATATATCTTTTATCATCAAAGTATTGAAACATGTGATGTATAAACTTTTTAGAATCCTCATCACAGTGATTTTGACCTATCAATACGTCATTTTCAGCTCCATCCCACCTTCTTGTCCAATTTTCATTTGCCCAAGTAATACAGAAGTTTATATCTATCTCAGGATGTTTTAAAAGTATTTCAAAAGGTTTATGCATTAAAATTTTGCCATCAAACCAGTAGTAGTAAAAGTTGAATCCATGAATTCCATAGTTTCTAGCTAATTTCGCTTGCTCTATCATTACCTCTGGTACCCTTAAATCATAAAAACCATTATGTATTGGAAGATGGGGTTGATAATGACCTATGAAGTTTGGTTTTGCCTTACTAACATTTGTCCATTCTGTAAATCCCTTACCCCACCATTGGTCATTTTCAGGAAAAGGATGAAATTGCGGCAAATAAAAAGCTACGGTTTTTATATATGTATTTAATGCTAAATGCTCTTCATATTGTGTATATTCGTTGCTAGTAGAATCAAAGTTGACTTTGGGAATTTGTACTTTTATTGATTCGTCCAAAGAATGAATTTCAAAAACTTTTGTTTCTCTTTTTTCAAATTGGCCAACTTGAATAAAATGTGTTAATGGTTCTAACCCTGACTCTTTAACGTCTAAATATTTTTCGTAATAGTAGAGTGGATCAAACCAATTATTAGGTTTTCTACCTTCTTGCCAGCCATAATTTATATAATGCTCGTAAGGATTAGCACCTGCAGCTAGTATATCAGGGTAAGTACGTAAATAATATCCAGTATCAAATGCTTCCTGTGTTGTTTCATACACGATTCGTTTTTTTTGTTTTTGATTTCCTGCGATATCAGTTTTTTGTAGATTGGTTACTTGGTAAGTACGACCTTCATACTGACCATGTCTGATGTAGTGCAATAAACAATTAAAACTTGTATCCGTGATCTTCGCTAAATCCTCATAGTTGTTTTTATAAAACTCAGTATCAAAACCTTCGTTTTGTAATCTTTCGTATTCATCTTTTTCTGTCTTGCTTTTAAACCTATTTTCTTGGCGTCCAAATTTTATGAAATGGAGTAACGGATAGATACCATCAGCTTTAACATCAGTGTAATATTCTTTATACCAGCTTGGGTCAAAAGTGGCATTTGGCATTCTATCTTCTTTTATGCCTATTTGGCAGTAGTGTTCAAGTGGAGTCATGTCTGCAACTCTTACATCATGATTGTTCTTAAGATAATAAACTTTGTCGAATAAGCCACTTTTTTCTATAATATTTTTCAAATTTTCTTTTCCTTTTTTGAATTTAAACATCGCTATTTCCTTTTAAGGCTTTTTGAAGATCTCTAATTGGTTTCGTATAGATCCAGCATTTACTCTCTTTGATACTAGCAAGGTCATCGACGATTGCATCGAGATTTATATTGAGCTTTTCAATTTCCTCTAATTTTTGGCTGTAATTCGCTTCTAGTTGTATTTTTTCTTGTTCGAGAGTTGCTTTGGCATGTACCATTTCTTGAAGCGTTTGGATTGTGCTTTGAAGCTCCCCATTGATATTTACTACTTGTTGCTCAAGTTCTGCTTTTTGTGTTGCATTCGCTTCTTTGATATTTGCCAGATCATTCACGACTTCAT
>Ga0265294_10002437_pt1 | contig 24413 bp, 16 predicted proteins | sample MunlanPumphouse3_FD_192504 | JGI IMG/M metagenome (GOLD analysis project Ga0265294, IMG submission 192504) | Groundwater microbial communities from a municipal landfill in Southern Ontario, Canada - Pumphouse #3 | ecosystem: Environmental > Aquatic > Deep subsurface > Groundwater | place... | reverse complement strand
CTTCCGGTTGCTCTCCACCCCACCTCGCGGTGACGCAGTTACCTTCAGCTGCAGGGCTTGACGATACCCTGAATCGGACTTTCACCGATCTGATACGTGTCGCTCACAGGCGCACAATGGCGTCCCTGCAGGACTCAAACCTTTGTGGTTGTGTGTTTTCTATCTGAAATATCGTCCCTACAGGACTCTTAGTTATTGTGTAGCTGTAGCTTGCTATCTGAAATATCGTCCCTACAGGACTCTTAGTTATTGTGTATCTAATAGCTTACTATCTGAAATATCGTCCCTACAGGACTCTTAGTTATTGTGTAGCGATAGCTTACTATCTGAAATTCCGTCAACGGGACTCGGATTAGAAGCATATTCAGCCGGAATCAATAATCTTAAGTGCTAAAGATATAAACTGAAATATATGGACATAGATGCAAGCTAAGATAAAGCCAATGAATTTATTATCAAAAGAATAGCTCAGTATTTTGGGGGAATGCCTTCAAAGTGAACACAGACATGATCGTGGTAGATTTGGCATCTTTTGGAGAGCGTTTACCTAATAGCTCCGTTTTTGTTGCTTCATTGAATGATCTATGCGGAGGAATAGCATCCTCCGGCTACGGGTATCCCAAATCTATAGCAAAGTTCTGCGACACATCCCGCGTAGTCTTAAAATGAGTTTTTGCCACTTCGCCCAGTCTGCTAATCCCGTATTTGTCCACAAAGAGCTGTCCGGCTTTGATCACAGAGGAGCTGGCTCCCAGCGGGAAGGTCATCTGAAATCTTTCGTCCAATTGGGCACGGGATTCCAGGAACTGATAGCGGGAGAGTATCGAAGCGGCGGCCACAGCCAGATCGCGTTCGGCTCCGGTGCGTTCGATGATCTTGGCACTGGGGTATTTGCGAGACAGCCGCATTTTTGCTTTTTGGGCTTTGGAGAATTGATCTATCAAGATTCCTTCGGCTGGCAGCTCTTTTTCCATCAGTTCTGAGATCACCTTTTCATGGCTCCAGGCCAGAAGGTCGTTCAAGTTTTGCTTTTGCTGTTTGAACCGGCTGATCAGTTCGTTGTATTTAAGTGGATTCAGGATGAGGGTGGCGAATTGTCCCGGAAAAGAGAGGTAGATTTTTTTGGCGATCTGCACGATCTGGGTATCATTCAGCCTTTTGCTATCTTGCACGCCCAGTTTGGTGAGGCTGGAGGTCTGGGCACGGGTACAATAAAAGGCAGAAACTATCAGCGGCCCAAAGTAATCCCCCTTGCCGCATTCATCGCTGCCGATCCAGGCATGCCAGAGGTGCATTCCGGGCTGGGTATTTTCCTCGGTTTCGCCATAGAGCAGTAGCTGAAGTTCAGGCTTGAGCTTCGAGCCATCCGGAGCGCCGATCACTTTGCTGAGGCCGCGTTTTTCGCTGTAATAAAGATTGATGCTGGCTTTTTGATCCTGCCTTTGTAGCTTGATCTGCACGCCGTAGGCTATCTCTTTTTGTGCTGTGATCTGCAGGCCGCGCTGCTCCAAAAGCGGGATCAGATGCGAGAGGTAGAGTTGGATTTCTTTAGACATATCTTCTGAAAGCAGAGATGATTTCACCCACGGTGAACAAAGAGCCTCCGCCCACGATCACGCTATCCGGCCCTGCCTCATCAAAAGCGGCTTTGAAGGCTTCGTCCACAGAGGGAAAGGCGATGGCCGGAACTTGATATCTGGCCACAGCTTTTTGCTGATCTTCGGCGCTGGCAGCTCTGTCGCTGCTATTTTGAGCCACATAGACCTTTTCCGCTTTAGTGCAGATCATGCGGATCATTTCATCATAGTTTTTGTCGGCCAGGATGGAGAGCACAAAGACCAGCTTGCGATCTGGATACACCTTGTTCAGACTCCTGACAAGTGCCTGCACGCCATGCACATTGTGGGCGCCGTCTATGATCACGGTGGGATTGAGACTGAGCACCTGCATACGTCCAAACCAATTGATCCGCCCCAGAGCCTCACGAATCCTCTCCTGATCAGGCTGTATCCCTTTTTTTTCACAATAAAGGATGAAGGCCGTGAGCGCCTGCCCCAGATTGATCGCCTGATGCTCGCCCATGAGATTGGCTTTCAGCTGGAGATAATGGTAATCTTTGAACTGATAATCAAAGCAGATGCCGGCAGTGCTGTCCGAACTGGCGGTAACCTTCCAATCCTGCTCATACAAATAGCATGGAGCCTGCCTGGCCTGGGCTACTTTTTGGATAATGGCCAGTGAACTGCCCTGGATATCACCCAGGACCAGAGGGACATGGTCTTTGATGATGCCTGCCTTTTCCGCGGCGATGATCTCCACCGTTCCGCCCAGGGTCTTGATATGATCCAGAGCGATAGTAGTGATGGCAGCAATATCCGGCACGAAGAGATTGGTAGCATCCAGCCGGCCGCCGAGGCCTACTTCCATCACAGCCAGATCGATCCCGGCTTCGGCAAAGAGGGAAAAGGCGATGGCAGTGGTGATCTCAAAAAAGGAGGCATCCCATTTATTGAAAAGCTCCTCATATTTATGAAATTTCTCCAGGATGGCAGGGAAAGGAAGTTCCTGGCCATCGATGCGGAAGCGCTCTGTGTAATTGATCAGATGCGGGGAGGTATTTAGCCCCGTGCGCAGCCCATGCGCCAGAGCTAAGGCTTCCAGGCACGCACAAACGCTGCCTTTGCCATTGGTTCCGGCCACGTGAAAGCCGCCATATTTCGTTTGCGGAGACTCCATATCCTGAAGCAAGCCCTGCATCCGCCCCAGTTCGAGCTTCACATTTCCCGAATAGCGCTGATAGATATGGTCCAAAAATTCCTGATATTGCATAGTTCCTCTACTGTCTTTCATAAATCCTATTTGCCAAAAAGTCCGAAAAAATAGCGGGCATGATTTCGCCCGCTAAAGTTTGATTTTGGCATGCTCTGATGTTAGTTTGTGAATCCGAATTTCTCGGGGAAAAGCATGGCTCTGAGGGCAGTGTTATCGGCTTTGCGTTTGGCAAAGGCCTGCTCATCTGTCTGCCAGATTTCAATGTACTTTTCCACCATTTCCTGCTTTCTGGTGCCGTTTATCCCGGTTTCCTTATCAATATAATCAAGATCGTCGATCATATAGTTTTGCAGCTGGGTAGGGTCCATGTTTTCATAGAAAATCTTGGGCAGGAAATGGGTATGGAAATCGCTAAGATTCGGGCAATAGACGATCACGCCAAAATTGTGTTTCACCTCATCGCCGATCTGATCTGCAATGTATTTGCCAAAGACTTTATATTCGATCTTTTGCCGTGCAGTTTCCGGGCAGTAGTTTGCTTTGGCAAGGTAGTAACTACTTCTATCCTTCGCTTTCCGGGTGGTCCTGAGAATCTCAAGGTCGCCCTGGAAGTCCTGGTTTGTATCTCTGAGATAGTCGGTGGTAGCTACCCAGATTTCTTTCATGTTATTAATACAATCTTCCACGTTTTGCTCTTTATCCAGGTTATAAAAATTCGGAATCGCCAGAATAAAGATCAAAGCGGCAAAAAGAATTATACTAAGGACTGTATATACCGAGAGTCCATTTTGGTTACGCAGCATTTTACGCTCCTCTTGATTTCTAAAGATATGCTCTTTTGGAATGCCATATTCCGTCAAGCCTTTTTTCGGCCAGGCAGGATTTTGCCGATATAATTATAGGTCTCAGGGATGTCCCGAAACCGCTCCTGATAGTTAGTTTCCAGCTCTATCTTCTTGCTGCCTATCCGGCGGGAGACATTGGTCTCACCCCAATTGTATGCTGCCAGCACCAAGCTCCAATTGCCATCATACTTCTGCTGCAGATACTTCAGATAAACCGCCGAAAGCCGGAGATTGTAAAAGGGAACAAAGAGCAGGCCGCGCTTGTGATCCTGATTCATATATTGCGCAGTTTTATCCTGCATCTGCCCCAAACCTATCGCCTGTTTGCGCGAGATGGCAAAGCTGCGAAAATTACTTTCCGTGCGGATAAGACGATAAAATATAGCCGGGTCTATCTGATAATAGACCGCTACGCCTACCGTCATCAGCCGCACGGAAATTGGGTTGTATGTAAGGATCACAGCCAAAAGCAGCATGGTGAGCACCAGCCCAATCAGTTTACGCTTCTTCTTTTTTACCATTCCCAGCTCTTGCCTTGCCAAAGATTTAACGCTTTAGCGTAGGCTATTCCTGTAATCGGTCAATTTTAGCACGTGAGACAGCTCTTCATTGATGATCCTGCCCAAAACCTTGCGGGTAGAGGGAAGGTCTATGCTATCCTTCAACGCATGGAAATACAGCAAGGTATCCTTTTCAAAGGAGATGGCAAAATCCAAAATCTCCATCAGGTCTTTGGCATTTGTCGCTTTTTGGATAGCGGCATCCTTGCTATTGAAGATGCGGGCATCCACTATGGTCTTCAGATATTTTGAGACCAATTCCCAATCCTGAGTTAGCTCCAGCTTGCCCATTTCCTTGTCATCACGCAAGGCCAGAAAAGTCTTTTCATGGCTCAATTCTTCATCGCGCAAATGCTCGATCAAAGCCTTGGATTCATCATCCAAATCCTTGCGCTTGCTGGCTTCATGATAAAAGGCATAGCCGTTTTGCTCGATCTGAACTGCGAGTTCGATTACTTCATTTACAGAATATACTATCATTTATTCCTCCTTTGGAATGCGGTAATTTCTATCTTTACCAAAGTCTGACAGAGGGGGGAATTCTGTCAATATAAAACTGCGGGGATGGGTTTTGGTAGCAGTTTTTAGTTGCCTGCAAATAGCGCAGATGGGGTTACACGCAGATAACGCAGATAAGGGCGCAGATTTCGCGGATTAGGGATTTGTGGTGACTGGTAGATGATGTAGATTAGGGATTTGTGGTGACTGGTAGATGATGCCACTCCCTCGCTGAGTCTTGGGACGGCATTTTATATGAAAACTGATTTTTGGAGTCCAAATGCCTTATGATATTGAGCATTTACTATCCGTTACTTAGGCGTTTGGACTTCATCCTGCTTTCATTATCGATTGTGAAATCCATTTCATGTGATTTAGATAGCAAACCCCATGCCACACAATATCTTGAGTCCCAGCGGGACGGCATTTCAGATAGCAAACCCCATACCACCAAATCCCCAATCAATGATTTCACATCCGCACTCCCTTACCATCCGCACTCCCTTACCTTTGCTCACGCTTCTAACTCGTTTTTAACTCGAGCTGACTCGAATCCTCGAGTGGACTCGAGTTAAAAACGAATTAAAATCAAATTGAAGGCTGGAGAAATAAGTAGATTATCTATAACGTAAGCTTTTCAGACTAATCCCAAAGCGATACCTCATCCTTCTCAACCCCTCAAGCCCGCTTTCAAAAAAATCTCTTTACAGATTCTTAGCGAAAATTATAGTGTGAATCTGTAGTATAACTCGCTTATACTATTATAAAGACAGGATGAAATGAATGATAGTAGTCACATTGATAAATAACAGATGCAATGAATAATAGCAGATATAAGGATACGCGATGAAAAAGCTTTTTTTGATGCTCTTTGCCCTATGGTGCATAGGGTTTCTCGTTGGCAAGGTGGACCTTAATACAGCCTCCTTGAGCGAATTGAAACAGCTTCCCATCACGGAAGCTCAAGCGCGTGATATTTATGAATACAGGACCTTTGTCAAGATCCTGGATAATATCTATGATCTGAGGGATATTTCCTCTATAGATCAGCGTACTTTGAACAAATTGAAGCCTCTGGTGGTGGTCTCTTTGTACACTCAGACGGATGAAGCGGCTGCCCGCCGGGAAGAGATTCGATACCTGATAGAACGCCTGGATAGCAATGAAGGCGCCTCCGAAGGTATGGCCGATGTCTGGCAGGACTTTCTGATGACGCCACAAAATGTCAATCGCATGCACTTTGATGATTTCATCAGTTTGCCCAATGTCTCTGCGATCGACGCCGTAGCGGTCTTGAAGAGGGTAGCCAGGGGGGATACCATTTCCGAGACCCGGGATTTGAGAAACACCATGGGTATCTCCTATTACGGTTATTCAAACCTGCGCAATTACGTGTATTTCCGCGAGCCTCCTGTAAAGAACCGGCTGATGTTTGATGCCCAAATGCAGTATTATACCCGTCCTTATGAAGAGGGGCAATACGATATGCTGCATGAAGCTTTTGTGCCCAAAAGTTTTGGTAACGATTGGGTAATTGTGCCACACGACAAGCGCATTTCATATTGGGGATATTTTAATGTGGATCAGGTGCAGCCGGATTATATGGCCAAGCTGAGAATGCGTTATGGAAACAACTTCAAGGCCGGCATCATGAATTATAGCCCGAAGGCGACTCCCGGATTGCTCTTTTCGGATGCAGATTTTGGCTCTGATCGGGAATATCTCACCACCACCAAATACTATGCAGGCTACGAAAATACTCGTCTGCCAAAGATGGGCAATACTGCATTGAAGCTGTATCTGGGGCATTATCGTGCCACTTACGGTGAAGGTTTGGTGATGGAAAACACAGACTTTTACAGTGCCAGAAAGACCGGATTTGGCTTTAGCAAGCGCATCATGGGCATCACGCCTGATCTTTCCCGCACTCAGGAATATGCGCTTAGAGGTGCGGCGATCGAGCTCAAGAATCCCAAGTTTGGCGTATCCTTCTTAGTTTCAGACGATGAAAAGGATGCGATAGCCTATGTGAATGAAGACGGCAGCTACGTGTTGCGGGACAATTTTGGCAACGATGTATTCAAGGATGAAAACGGAGATCAATACTATCTTGCCAATGGCGTGCGCATGTACAGCTATGAAGATGGCAGCGTAGTGAATGCAGACAAACGCAAGCTCTTCGGCTATGTAAACCCCACCCTGCCTTATGATAATGACACTTTGATAGAGGCCGAACAGTGGTTCAACGAGACCCTGAATCCCACGCCTCCGCCCGGACAGAGCTACGTGCCTTTTGCCATGCCTTACATCAATCTGGCCACGCGTAGGGATGCTATGCGTGAAAAGCTCTGGGGTACCCATCTGCAAGTGAGTCCTTTCATCGGTACCAGGATAGGGTTTACCACCTATACCGCTTTGTATGATAACGCTCATCTGGTGGTGCCGGATTTCAACAATCTCCTGCCGCAGGTGTTGCGAGATTCGTATTACTACACCAAACTCAATAAGACCATGAATGCCGAGATATCCAGCATGTATAGCACTCAGACCGATAGCTATAGCCGGGATTATCGCAGGGTAATCGGTATCGATGGCGGCACGGTTCTGGGACACATCGCTGTTCAGGGAGAATATGCCGAGCTAAGCGTGGATGGAGAAGATTTCAAGCTGGGCGATGATCCCAGTGCCTGGCTTGTAAGCGCTCACAGTCAGTTTGAAAACCTTTATTTTTTGACCCTGTTCCGGAATTATGATGTGGATTTTGAAAATCCCTATAGCAATAGCTTCTCGGAGCACGAGCGCTTTGATGATACCATTCTGGAAAAGAACATCTACGCACTTACGAATCCTGCCCTTTCCGATCTGTATCACAATAGCAATCAATCCGCCCCGGAGAAAGGGGTGTATTTTGAAACCCGCTATAAATTCAATAACTACTTTACCATCGGCCGCAGCTATCTGGACCTCTGGGAAAGACTTAGTGACGGACGCCGCAGCGCCAGATTCCAGAGTGAATTGGAATTTCGCCCGCTGTATCAATTGGGCATGAGGCTGCGCTACAAAAATCAGGTAAACCGTTATGACGATACAGCCGAGCGCGGAGTATCCAAGACCAATGAATACACCGTGGCAGTGCGCACCTTCCTTTCAAACCGAGATTTTCTGGAGCTGGAATACCGCTATAACACGGTTCTCAGCCCTCCATACACCTCGCTTACAAATCCTGCCCAGCCGGGTAATAACACTATGGCTGCGGCTATGACTCTGATGACCGGTGATTATATCGCTGTAAACTATACTCACAATTTCAACGACAATCTGAAATTGCAGGGCTCCTTCAACTTCTGGTATGGCCATGGCATTTCGCATTGGGATTGGGAAGATATGGAGATAGACTTTATGGGAGAAAAGGGTGCCAAAGCCTGGGTAGCCATCTCCAGCCGCATCTCAGAGAATATGTATATGAACGTCAAGTTCCGCAATAAAACCTACCAGGATAAAGAGCTCAGAATCCGCCAGAACAACGATCCCAATCATAGCAATCTGGCAGATCAGCTCACCTATTTTGACAGGGTGGAGCATAGTGAAAATACCATCCGCCTTTCCCTTGATTATCGCTTCTAACGTGGAGGAAACATGTTATCAAATAAATCTTTACTGATCCTTAGCTTGCTGCTCGTGGCCACCGCCCTGAGTGCTTTTAGTATTACCGACAGCCATTTTGGCTACCGTTATGGTGCGCTGGATGCCAGAGGCTTTGCCATGGGCAGCGCTGGAATGTATAACAATATGCGTCCCGCCGGCTTTGTGATGAATCCGGCCAACCTCACTGCGCAGCAGAAAACGGTTGGTCTGGATGTAAACGGCCTGATCAATCGATCTGCAGATACCCGCATGATCCCGCTGTACAATTCCTTTGACAACTACATAGATGATGCGGTCTATGCTTCGAATATCAATGCCTTTACGGACTTTGCCGGCGCAGGATTCGGCTCCTTTGCTTATGAAGGTTTCCGCTTTGGTGTGGGCGCTTATCACATGCCTTATTCCAGCTTTGACGGCAAATACCGTGAAGAAATTCGTAACAACCGCAATACAGACAACGATGGCTATCCCGAAAAGATCGCTCAAAACGACATCGAAAACGAAGGTGCCTTGCTTAAGACTGGTCTGGCCTTTGCGGTAGCTTATGAATATGACGATTACTGGAATGTGAATCTCGGCTTTGATTTTGCTCTGATGAATGCCGATGTCACGCAAGAAACCAGCATCCTCTGGACAGATTGGTCCCATCAGCAGGTGGGTGATAGCGTAGTCTTGCCAGAGTATCGCCGGCTTGCCAAGTGGGAGCTGGAAGGTCAGCAGTATAAAATTGGTGCCGCCTTCAGGCTTGGACCCCGCTTTGGTCTGGGCTTCACCTTTGTTCCCAAGACTACTCTGGATCGTAGCGGATCGGATTATACTCGTAGAGATGCTTACCGCAATACCCCTATGGATAGCACCTTTGTAGATCTGGAAGGCGATTTTGATCTGCCCTCTGAGATGAGAATAGGCCTTAGCTACTTCCCGCGCAACATCATGAATACCGTCTTCAGTATGGATGTAGAACAGGTTAGTTTCAGTGAGGCTATGGATGTCTTTGAAGATGCTTACAATATCTATGTGGGAGTGGAGCATCACGTTGCAAAGCGCATTCCTCTGCGCTTGGGCTTCCAGGCTGTGAATAGCTATCATCTGGATAGCCAGGCGGCAGTGAATGAGGCGGGAGAGGATATTACCCTCTTTACAGCCAACAAGATTCTTACTCCTATGGTCACCGGCGGATCCAGTGTGCAGATAGCCAAAAACGTAGTATTAGACCTGGGCTTTGGCTATGCTTGGCGCGAATATGAAGCGCTGGACCTCTTTGGCGATGCCTATTATAATGATAAAACCTATACCGGGTCAGGCTCTTACAGCCTCTGGCCTACTTCCTATATAGACCTTCAAAACCGTGGTTGGGAAAATCCCGACAAAGTAAAAGAAAGCTTCATTACCCTGAATGCCGGCCTTTCATTTAGCTGGTAATTATCCTTTAAGGGGGATAGTATGAAAAGATATATCTTACTTTCAGTGCTGATTTTGGCACTGAGCCTGAGCTTTGCGAACGATTTACGCCTGGATGTCATGTGGTCAAACGACATCCATGGCGGGATAGATCGCTCAAAAGCTACCTTCATGAATCCGGAATTTCCTCCCCAATTGGGCGGAGGAGCTTCCGCTGCTACCTTGATCGAACATATCCGCTCCTGGAGCAGTGAGAACCGGGCAAATCTGCTTTTGGATGCCGGAGACTTTTTCCAGGGACGTCCGGTGGGCACGGTGACCCAGGGCCGCGCTGTGATAGAATTCCTGAATGCCACCGGCTATGATGCCCTGACCCTGGGAAATCATGAATTCGACATCCTGCAGGAAGAACTGGAAGAAACTCTGGAAATGGCAAATTTCCCCATCCTGAGCTGCAATGTAATAGATACCAGAACCGGTAAAATCCCCTGGTATGCCTTTCCTTATACCATAGTAAACAGATTGGGTTTGCGCATCGGCATCCTGGGCGTAACCACTACAGATACCAAACAGATGAGCTTTCCTGAGAATATCCGTAATATCGACTTTTTGGATGAAAAGGAAACCGTGACAAAGTATGTGAAAATACTGCGGGAAGAAGAGAAGGTGGATATAGTAATAGTTCTGGGACATGCCGGCCTGCCTTATGACAATGAAAAAGTGTACCTGAGCCGCTACGATGCTCAGGGCAATCCCCGCCACAAGGAACGCCGCAGCCATTGGGGTTACGACGCTCAGGAGATTGCCCGCGAAGTGGAAGGCATCGATCTTTTTATCGGTGGGCACATCCACAAAGGTGTACCCCAGCCCTGGGTCGATCCCGTGACTCACACCATGGTAATCCACGGCTATGCCTATGGCTCCGGAATGGGGCTCATTACTCTCACTATAGACCCTGAAACCAAGACTGTAAGCGGATACGAAACTCCTGCTCTGCGGGAAGGCGCTCTGATCACCTTGTTTGAAGATCAATTTATCCCCGATCCCGAAGTCTCAGAAATGATAGAAGCCCATGTGGCTATAGCCGAAAAAGGCATGGATGAGATAGTAGGCGTAGCTGGCGTGCATCTTTCCCGCACCAATGTGGACGCTCAATCTCCCATGGGAAATACCATAGTAGATGCCATGAGATACAGGGTGGATGCAGACTTTGCCTTCCTGAATCTGGGTGGAGTACGTGCCGAGATCAAAAGCGGCCCCGTGACCTATCGCGATGTCTTTGAAGTAATGCCCTTTGACAATATGCTGATCACCTTCACCTGCGATGGCGAGACCCTGAAAAGAATCATCGAAACCCGTGTGGAAGGCAGCCGCGCCGGGCTTATAGTATCCGGAGTCAATGTAGTCTATTCCCGCACCCGCCCCAGTTGGGACAGAGTTACCTCTCTCAAAATAGGTGGCGAGCCCTGGGACCCGGATAAGATTTACACCGTGGCTACCACAGATTTCCTGATGCAGGGAAATGCCGGACTCACTCTGCTGATGAATATCCCCTCGGAAGATATCACAAATCACAACATCAACCTGCGGGATGCCATCGTGCACTATTTCAAGCAAGAATCACCCATTACCACCAAGATTGATGATCGCTGGAAACGCAGTGATGACTCCGCTATGGCCCCCTGGATGAAACCATGAAAGTCCTGATCGTCTATCACAGCGAGAGCGGAAATACCAAAGCCTTTGCCGAAGGGATTTGTGGCAAACTTACCGCCTTGGGGCATGCCGTGGATAGCGTTCAGCTTGAAACCACCGCGCCGGTAAAAAAGGCCTCTGTACGTGAAGATCAGACTATAGACTTTGTGAATCTGCCGGATCCACAAGGCTATGATGCTCTGCTCTTTGGCGGCCCGGTATGGGCCTTTGGTCCCTCTCCGGTAATAGTGCATGCCATCCGTAAAATGGGCAAACTCACCGGCAAGACCTGTCTGCCTTTTGCCACCATGGGATTCTTCCTGGAGTGCCTGGGAGGAGGCAGTACGATCCGCTATATGCAGCGCGAACTGGCTACCAAAGGCGGAAAAGTGCTGCCCGGTGCAGTATGCAAACATATCCTGCGCAATTTTGATAACGAGATTGAGAAGAACTCAGCCAAAATCGCCACTCTGCTCAGTTAAACAATATTATTAAGACCGGAAGCAGCTATCTGATAGAGGCTTCCGGTTTTTCTTTGCGTAGTTATAGGCAGGCTCCGGCTACCGAGGGTATGCTATTTATAGACGGGAATCTGATGGTAGGGGCAGATATCGATCTCTTCTTTTGTGAATTTCAAGTCTCCACCATAAATAATCTTGGCAGATTGAAAGCCCAGGGATTTACCGATGACTTTTATATTCTTGATAAAGCTGGGATTAAACACCCTGGCGGATTTGATCTCCACCGGCATCAGCTTTGCCCCGCTCTGGATGAGCAGGTCGAGCTCAAGACCGCTATTTTCCCGATAGAAGTATAGGGGAGCATCAGAGCCCTGATTGTAAAACATTTTCAGGTATTCAGACACCACGAAGGTCTCAAACAGTTGCCCTTTCAGAGGATGATTTACCAGGTCCCGGGCATCTCTGATCCTTAGCAAGCGGCAGGCCAAACCGGTATCGAGGAAGTACAGTTTGGGAGATTTTACCAGCCGCTTATTCTGGTTTTTGTGCCAGGGCTGCAGCAGGTGTATAATGTAGCTGGTTTGCAGTATAGACAGCCAGTTCGACACTGTCTTTACATCCACTCCGGTCTCATTGGCCAGGGCTGTTTTATTCAGTATGGATGCAGTTCTGCCAGCGCATAAGCCCAGAAACTTGAAGAATAAGTCTCTGTCCTGCACCTGGGTAAGCTCCGGCACATCCCGCTCCAGATAGGTATTGATGTAAGAAGTGTAAAACATCTGTGGACCCATATTCTGAGCTATCAATCTGGGGTAAAAGCCCTTAAACAGCAGTTCATTGAGGTCTGCTCTGCAGTCTTGATATATCTCCGGATATGAAAATGGCAAGAGCTGGAAGATGGCCGTTCTCCCTGCCAGAGATTGGGAAAGCTGCCTCATCTTGCTGAATTGATTGCTGCCGGTAAGGATAAAGCGAGCGGGGATAGGATTACTATCTGCCATCATCTTTATATAAGGCAAGATCCCAGGGGCATACTGAAATTCATCTATGATGTATCTGCCATCCGCATCACTAAGCAGAGATTTGGGATCACTCTCCAAAACAAACCTCAGCTCGGGATTCTCCAGATCAATATACTGGTAATCTGGGAATTGCATCCTGGCCAGGGTGGTTTTACCAGACTGTCTGGGACCTGTAATGGTAATGATAGGAAAGCCTTTTGCTACCTTCATCATTGTTCCTTGCATTACTCTTGGGTACATCTTATCCTCGCTTTTGGTGTAAATCAGGGAAAGCATTCCCTTTTTTGCAAGGAAACCAGCGGGCTGGTTTTGGTCAAGAAAATTATTCAAAGTGGAGAGTAGGTTTTGGCCTTGAAAGACTTTAGGTGCCGGTTTTAATCGGCACACTCGCTGGCAGCCAACCCTACAAGACTTTTTCTTGGTTTTTTAAGGCTATGCACACGTAGCTGTATGTCCACTATTACGATAGATTGTGCAAGCGCATTTCGAATTAAGAAGCCCTCTGATGATATGGGATTTAGAAGGTTGAGACGGGTTAGAGGGTTTCGAAGGTTTTTCGCAGCCATATCAAGATTGTTCGCGGGAAAGGAAGATATAGCTACGGATTGCCCCGCCTTCAAAGGCGGGGAAAAAGTCTTGTCGCGTGAACCCGCTCTGGCGGTTAAAACCGCCAGCTAAAGTCTTTTAAGGCAATACATAAATATAGATGTCTATTGTCCTGATTCTCTTTTCCCGCTCTGATTATCCATATTTAGTGCCGACTTGCTTTAACGACCAACTTGCAGCTAATTCGCTTTTAACGCTTGTATTACATAGCTTTGATTAGGGTAAATATCTGAGGCAAAACAGCCTGCATGTAGCCAAAGGACGTTCACGAAGCCAAAGGACGCTGATCTCACGCAACAGTCACACCCGCATCGCATTTCAGATATCGCTATCGGGTCCAGAGCTTCATCCAGGCCTGCTGACAAAATGCATGCCTGCCCAAATGACGCCAAGCTTGACAAAAACCGCTGTCTCATAAGCTTTGAACAAACTCATCTTTGATATACTTACAAACAATTATATAAGGAAAACTAAGAGGATAAAATGCAAGAAATCATTATCGATGGTAATAGCCTCAGCCTTGAGGCTGTGGGCTTGGTTGCCAATCAAGCAGTTCCCATTCGCCTGGCCGAAAGCAGCGTGGCAAAGGTCAAAAAGTGCCGGGCTTATGTGGATAAAGTCATCGCCAATGGCGACACCGTATATGGCCTGACCACAGGCTTTGGCAAATTCAGCACCGTGAATATCCCCAGACAGAATATCGCGGAATTGCAGCTGAATCTGATTCGCAGTCACTCTACCAGTATAGGCGAGCCGTACAGCATAGAGATTGTGCGCGCTATCATGCTATTGCGCATCGCAGTCCTGGCGAAGGGACACTCAGGCATCAGGCTTGAGACTCTGCAGACTTTGGTTGAGATGCTAAATAGCGGTGTACATCCCGTTATTCCCAAGCGCGGGTCTGTGGGTGCCAGCGGGGACTTGTCCCCTCTTTCACACCTGGCTTTGGTGCTTTTGGGTGAAGGTGAAGCCATTTACAAAGGCGATAAGCTCAGCGGCAAAGCTGCCATGCAAAAAGCCGGCATCACGCCGGTAGTCCTGGCAGCCAAAGAAGGCCTGGCCTTAAATAACGGCACACAGGTGATGGCCGCTATCGGCGCTCTGGCGCTGTTGCAAGCGGAAAGCTTGTGCAAACAGGCGGATATCACGGCAGCGATGTCTGTGGAAGCCTTGATGGGCACACCTTGCGCTTTTGATGCTTTGATCAGCAATCTGCGTCCGCATCCCGGACAAAAGGCCTCCGCAGAAAACCTTACTAATCTCATCGAAGGCAGTCCGCTGCGGGATTCTCACCTAAGTTGTAATAAGGTGCAAGATGCTTACTCGCTAAGGTGCACTCCGCAAGTGCATGGTGCCGTGCGGGATGCGCTGGCGTATGCCCGCGGCGTTCTGGAAATAGAGATAAATAGCGCCACCGACAATCCGCTGATCTTCCCGGATGAAGACCGGGTGATTTCAGGGGGGAATTTTCATGGAGAACCCCTGGCTATCGCACTGGATACCATGGCTTTGGCGATTAGTGAATTGGCCAGTATCAGCGAACGCCGGGTAGAGCAAATGCTGAATCCCGCTCTCTCGCGGGGACTTTCTCCTTTCTTGGCCAAGCGTCCCGGACTGGATTCGGGATATATGATCGTGCAGCTCACTGCGGCGTCGCTGGTCTCCGAAAACAAAGTGCTGTCGCATCCCGCTTGTGTGGATAGCATCCCCACTTCGGCAAATCAGGAAGACCATGTGTCCATGGGTTCGGTGTCTGCGATCAAGCTTTTACAAGTGATGGAAAACGTATCAAACGTAATCGCCATCGAACTGCTGATCAGCGCCCAAGCTTTGGAAGGACGTACTTTCCACAGTTCCGAAGCGCTGGAAGCAGCAAAGGAAGCCTTAAGGAAAGAGGTGCCTGCTTTGGAGGAAGACCGCATCATGTATCCGGATGTGGAAAAGAGCATGGCTTTGATCAAGAGCTCCGCCATCCTGAAAGCAGTTCAGGCCTGCGGGATAAAAATCCATTGACAATAATCCCGTAAGTTCCAGAATAAACTCTATGAGAAGAATATACGCCGCCTTATTGCTGGTAATGCTCATGGCCCTGCCTGGCTGCGGCATTGACAATACCATGTACAATGCCAAAAAGTATTTTGAGAGTGCCCAAGAGCGTCCCTTGAGCGCCAATGGGCGTCCTGCGCCTCAAGCTGTGAGCGATTATACCAAAGCTATCAAAAAGTGCGGCATCATTCTTTCGGATGGCGGGAAGAGCAAGCGTGCCGATGACGCCTTGTTCTTGATGGCCAGAGCCTTGTATTACAAAGGGAATTCGGCATTTCAGGCCAAGGATGCCTTTGAAAACTTGATCAAGGGATATCCCGAAAGCAAACACATTCCCGAGGCCTATATCTATCTGGGCAGAGTGTTGCGGGACATCAATCAAGACGCAGAATCCGAGGCTCTGCTGGAGCGTTTTGTCCGCAATCCCAAATATCAGAAGCATCATCCCCGCGCCCTTCTGGTAATGGCTGATTATGAGATTCAGGATGAGGACTATCACCGCGCGCAGTATTGGCTGGAACGCATCATCAAAGATTATCCCAAGACGGCTGAATTCAAGGAAGCGGCCTTCCTCTTTGGTAAAAACTATTATATGCAAAAAGATTATGAGCGCTCGTTGCAGGAATTTGAGACCTTCATCGATGCCCGCGGCATTCCAAAGCCTAAAAAGCTGGAAGCAAGGTATTATATTGCCTTGAACCGTCTGGAACTGGGAGACTATAGCCGGGCGCTGAAAGAAGCCAAGTATTTGGTGCGCAATGAAGAAAGGCCGGATATGCTGGCCCGGGCCAGAGTACTTTATGCCCGTGCGCTTTTGGCCTCTGGGGAAATCGAAGATGGCCTGGAAGAATTGGAAGAGATCACCAGCAGCTATCCCCGCACAGAAAACGCTTCCGCTGCCTATTACTATTGGGGGTTTTACCTGTATCACGAAGAAGGTAAGATCGATGAAGCAGTGTCACATCTGAACCGGGTGCGCACCGAATTTGCCAAATCTCCTCTGGCAGAGCAAGGCACGCAGCTGGCTACCGCGATCAATAAAACAAAGCCGGCGGCCAATCTGAATAGCCGGCGCGATCTACAAGCCTGGCTGGACTTTCACTATCTGAAGGCAGAAAATCTGATCAGCCCTCTGGCTTTACCGGATTCTGCCCTGGCCACCTATCAACGCGTGATAGATGAACGGGATTCTCTGGCAGCTATCCGGGATTCTGTGCTATTTAAGATCGAAAAGGCCAATATCAAAATCGATAGCCTCATGGCAATCCTGCCGGATTCTACCGAACTTGCGAGGGCGGATTCGCTGGATATATCGGGCAGTGCGGATGTGGCCGATTCTCTGGAGATAGAGCTGGACTTAGAGCCTGCAGCAGGAGACAGCCTTGAGACTGAGAAAGAGAAAGCTTTGGCTCTGCCTTTGGAGCCCGAATCGGAAGATATACAGGAGCTTAGTCCACCTTTGGATCAGCCGGAAGAGTTTATGGAAGAGGGGAAAGTCCCGCCGGAAGAGAGCATTGAGGTTCAGGAGCCTGAGTCTGTCCCAAGAGACAGTCTTGATACTGATGAGAAGGAATCTTTGGATCAGCCGGAGGAGTCAAAAGAAGAGGGAGAGGTCCTGCCAAAGGACAGCCTTGAGACTCAGGAGCCGGAACCGGTGAAAAGTGCGAAGGAATTGCTGCGGGAACTCCAGAGTGATCTGCCTGCATGGCAACAGGAGTCGGATGATCTGCAAGTCATGATTGAACGCTTTGATACCCAGATTATCCCCTTCTGCTATTTCTCGAAATACAATCTGCTGCGTAAGTTTGCAGACCGGGCTGAAGAGGCTGAATCCCTTTATCAACAAATGCTGGAAGAATATCCGCGCAATATGTATAGCGCTGCGGCCACCGCCATCAAGGAAGGCCGCAAGCCCAGCCTGACAGACCCTGCTTACAACGAAGCTCTCACTGCATTTGATGCTGCTTTGGATAGCTACCCAGAATCTCCTGATTCTCTGGTAGCGCTGATGCAGGACTTCAGAGAAAGCGAATATAACGATATTAAACTGAGGGCAAATTACCGCCTGGGTTGGTACTATAGTTTTGAAGACCCGGATACCACCCTGGCCAGAGAATACCTCAGCTACGTTCTGGAAGATACTGAAAATGCAGAATATGCAGAAGCAGTAAGGCGCTTCTTTGATGGCGAGACTTATCTTTTGCGGGATTCCGGACTCGTGGATAGCACTGCGGTGGCGGCAGACAGCCTGGCTGGGCTTGATGACGCAGCAGAGCCTGTAGAGCCTGCAGAACTTAATGAAGAAAGCCTGGTGGATAGCGTTTTTACCGGGCCAGCAGTTCAAGACTCATTAGCTGCGGATTCACTCTTCTTTGAGATTGATTTGCCGGAACCGGTCTTGCCGGATAGCCTTTTACAGCTCACTGAGCCTGCTGTGCCGGATTCTTTGCAAGAGACAGAGCCCCAGCCACAAGCTCTGCCAGAGCAAGAGTCCATAGAGCTAGAGATTCAGCCTGAAGGAAACGACACCGAAGCGACAGAGACTCCATCCGAAGTTGAAGAACTCAAGCCTGAAGATATTCTTCCTCCAGAGCCATCGCCAGAACTTACGGAATGAATTTCCCGCTGATTTATCACCAGCATCTGTATCTGAGGCTGGCCATTTTCCTTCTCGGTATAGCCACTGGCTTCGAAGCCTCCCTGCGGCAATTGATCACGCAAATTCTTCTGGTGCTCGTGTATCTAACTGTAGAGTCTCAGCTATATGGGAAGCTGGCTTTTGCTCTGCGCAAGCTCCTCACTTTCCTGGCTGGATACTGGCTGTTTGCATTGCTGTTCAAGGTGGAATTCCCTCAGGCTGTGAACTTCAGCCTCACCATCATCTATCTCATCCTCATCACTGTGGCCGCCTGGGGCTCTCTGGACAAAAGGATGCTGCTGGCTCAATGTGCCTGCTGCCGAAAGTACAGGGCAGGCAGAGCCGCATTGTCTTTCAGTATGGCCACCTATTTTTTTATCAGGAAGTATATAGCCGAGTATCAGAGCCTTGGCAAACAGGAAAGCATCGCCGGCATTCTGGACCGCGCCATAGTGGCCGGACAAAAGGTGCATGAAAGTTTTGGCGCTATCGAAGAGAAGGTCCAGGCCTTGCAGATAGCAGATTATCCCCGTTCCGCCCGGCAGCCTGCGGCAAATTTATATGGTCTCATGTTTTTGAGCCTGATGGTTTTGCTGTCCAATATCTGAGGTGAATGTGCGTTATTTAATCAAGATAACTTACGATGGTACCGAATTTATTGGCTGGCAAAAACAAAGACAGGGACGCAGCATCCAAAGCGTGATGGAGAGCGCACTGGCAGCCTTCAGCAAAGAATCCGGCTCTATCACCTCTGCAGGCCGCACGGATGCAGGAGTGCACGCTTTGGCCCAATATGCGCACTTTGAATATGAAGGCCGTATGGACATGGCGCAGATGCTGAAAGCTTTTAACAGATGGCTGCCGGATGATATCAAAGTCTTACAGATCTGGCAGGTAGGGGATGAGCTTTCCGCCCGCTATCAGGCTTTTGAGCGCCAATACCGCTATGTCCTGGCAAAAGATATCACGCCCTTTACCCGCAATTTTGCCGGCTTTATCCCGCATCTGAAGCTGCGCCTGAAGCCCATGCAGGCAGCGGCAGAAAGGCTCTTGGGCCGGCACGATTTTTCCAGCTTTGGCCGCCTCAATCCGGAGGTGCCAAATCATATCTGCGAGATCAAAGAGCTCAGCATCAGCGAGCAGGAGGAGGCCTTTGTCTTCATCGTGTGTGCCGATCGCTTTTTGCATCACATGGTGCGCCGCATAGTGGGCACTCTCGCCTACATCTCCCATTTTGATTTACCTGCGGATACCATAGACAAGATCCTGGCAGATGCCTGCCCCCGGCAGAATCTGGTATGCACGGCTCCGGCGCAGGGACTCTACCTGATCGGGGTCAAGTATCCGCCGGAACTGCTTGACGGCAAAGCCACCTGTAAATTATCTGACATAAGAGGAAGGTTAGCATGAAATACAAAATCCCTCGGGGAACATACGACATATTTCCCAAAGACAGTGCCCGCTGGCATCATGTGATAGACACATTCCGCCGGGTAGCACAGAGCTTTGGTTACGAAGAAATCACTACTCCCATCTTTGAGATGGCGGAGGTCTTTGAGCGCAGCTCCGGAGAAAGCTCTGATGTGGTGCAAAAAGAGATGTACCGCTTTCAGGACCAGAAGGGGCGCAGCTTTGCTCTGCGTCCGGAAGGCACAGCTGGAGTGGTGCGCGCTTATGTGGAAAACCATCTTGACCGCGTGGGCGGCAAAAGTAAGTTTTACTATATAGGCCCGATGTTTCGATACGATCGTCCTCAGGCCGGACGCTACCGTCAATTCTACCAATACGGGATAGAATTTATCGGCAGCAACAATCCCTATTACGATGCAGAGGTGATCGCGCTGGAGATGCAGTTTCTGGCTGAATTAGGCTTGAAAAACGTCTCTCTTGAGATCAATAGCGTGGGATGCGCACAGTGCTCTGAGGATTATGATGAGGCTCTGCGTGCATATTACAAGCCGCATATGGACGGGCTCTGTCCGGATTGCCAGAAGCGCTATCATGTCCGCCCTCGCCGTCTTCAGGATTGCAAGGCTGCTTATTGCAGGACCCTGAAGGCCGCTGCCCCCTCGCAATTGGATTATCTGGATCAGGATTGCAAAGAGCACTTCACTCAGGTGAAAAGCTATCTGGATCAGATGGACGTAAAATACCAGGTGAATCCCGGCATAGTGCGCGGTCTGGATTATTATACCAATACAGCCTTTGAGCTCATCGTAGATGCTCTGGGCGCACAGAATTCCATCGCCGGAGGAGGCAGATACAACAGCCTGATTTCCCAATTCGGGGGCAAGGATACTGCAGCCATCGGCTTTGCCGGAGGCTTTGAGCGGCTGCTATTGGCCTTGGAAAAGGAAGGCATAGCGGGCTATGAACCCATCAAGCCCAGGGTCTATCTGATCGGCATCGGAGAAGCCGTAAGAGCTATGGCAATCGAGTATCTCAGCAAGCTGCGCAAAGATGGCATCTATGTGGAGTACAATCCCGACAAAAGCTCATTCCGGGCACAGATGAAGGCCGCTGATGCCAGTGGGGCCAGATATGCCCTCATCATAGGCGAGGACGAGCTGGCAGCAAAAATGCCCACCTTGAAAGACCTGGAGAGTTCACAGCAGCATAGCGTGGATTATCGGCAACTCTTGGATATCCTGAACTAATAATGTTAACTGTAAGGCCATAAATAGGAGATAAATGCTCTATACCAAGATTTCCGCTTACCTGGAGCAATCACGATTTTTTAGTGGCCTTTTGCCGCTAAAGCGCGGCACTCAGATCTACCATCTCAATCAAAGCGCCAGAGCCTTGATGACAGCTCACCTTTGGGCAAAAACCGGCAAGGACATCATCCTGGTCTCTCAAGATGATATCATCGCTGAAGAGCTCTGGGACGATCTGGTCACTCTGGTGGGGCGCGAGAATGCATTTTATCTGCCGGATTACGAGATACTTCCTTATGAGGAGCGTTCTCCGCATTATTCCATCCGCGCCACCCGGATGATCACTCTGCTGAATGCCATCACAGATTTGCCGGCCATCTACAGCCTTTCCATCCGCTCATTTCTGCGCTACATCCCCAGCAAAGCAAGTCTGAGCCGGCATATACTGCAGCTCAAGAAAGGCGATAGCATCGATCCCGAACAGCTGCTCAAAAGCCTGCAAAACATGGGCTATGAGATAGAATATCAGGTCTCTACTGTGTATCAGGCTGCTCGGCGCGGGGGCATTATAGACATCTTTTCACCGCCCAGCCTGCAACCCGTGCGTCTGGAATTTTGGGGTGACGAAATCCTCTCTATCCGGGCTTTTTCTACCAATACTCAACGTTCTATCCCCGGTGAAGTGGGCGAAGTCACCATCATTCCTGCCCGAGAAATCTCTCTGGATGATATCGATTCCGGTTCTGTGATCATTTCCAAAGTGCGGGATAAGGGCTTTTTTGAAGGCATAGAGAATTACTTCAGTTTGCTCACAAAGGAGCTTTCCTCTTTTGTGGATTACTTTGAGGATGACAGGAGCATCTTCGTATTCAGCAATTTCAGCTATGTGAAAGAAGAGATTGCAGAGCTTACCCAGCAGACCTTAATCCAATACCGTAAAGAGCTCAAACGTAGCAGCCGTGGCAAGGTGCCCAAGGTGAATAAGCTGATCCTGGACGAAGAGGCCTTTTATCAGCGCATCACTGCCCGCGAGAGCATATTCCTCTCGCAAAGCGAATTTATCCTGCCCGAAATCGAGCAAAACATCCGCGCTCCATTTGAATCCCAACCCGTGTTTGAAGCCGATCTATCTTTGGTGGGAGATACCCTGCAAGCCAAGCGGGATAGTGGCTGGCAGCATTATCTGCTCTTCAATAACCACTCTCAGGAAAAGCGGATGCGTCAGATGATCTCGGAAATGGCTGATTATCAGAGCCACATCGGAGTCTTGCATGAAGGCTTTGATATCGAAGACGCCAGGCTCGGCATCTGGACCGAGCATGAGATATTTAACCGCTATAAACACAAGCGTTATGCTCCCCGTTTTGCCCCCGGAGAGACCATCGTGGATTATGAGAATCTCAAACCCGGGGACTATGTGGTGCATGTGGATCATGGTATCGGCGTCTTTGAAGGCCTGAAAATCATCCGTCTGGACGGGCAGGATGTGGAATGTCTGGTCTTGCGTTATGCCAAAGACGACAGGGTCTATGTGCCTACCTTCCAGCTTTCTCTGGTTACCAAATACGTGGCAGAAGAGGGTTCTGCTCCGGTATTGAACAGACTGGGCAGCGCCAAATGGCAAAATACCAAGCGGCGTGCCACTCAGCAGATTGAGCTGATCGCCGCCGATCTGGTGAGGCTTTATGCCGAGCGCAGCAGTCGTCCCGGCCTGGCGCATGCCGCAGATACCCAGTGGCAAAAAGACCTGGAAAGCTCCTTTATCTATGAAGATACGCCAGATCAGAAGCGGGCTGCCCGCGAGATCAAAGATGATATGGAACTGCCTGCGCCGATGGAGCGTTTGCTCTGTGGTGATGTGGGTTTTGGCAAGACCGAGGTGGCCATCCGCGCCGCTTTCAAAGCGATAAACAGCGGCTTTCAAGTGGCAGTGCTTGCCCCCACCACTTTGTTGGTAGAGCAGCATTTCCGCGTCTTCAAAGAGCGCCTTGCTCAATATCCGGTGCGCACCGCCATGCTTTCCCGCTTCCTCTCCAAAGCTATGATAGATAGTGATATCCAGGATATAGCCTCCGGCAAAGTGGATATCGCTATCGGCACGCACAGACTGCTCTCCAAAGACGTGAAATTCCCCAAATTGGGACTGCTGATTATAGATGAAGAACACCGTTTTGGTGTGCGTCACAAAGACCGTCTGCGCAGGCTGCAAAGCAATGTGGATACGCTGTATATGAGCGCTACTCCCATCCCTCGCACCTTGAATATGGCGCTGGCCAAGCTCAAGGAAATATCCCTGATGCAGACCTCGCCCAAAGAACGCCTGCCCATCCGCACCATCATCACCCCCCGTGATCTGGAAGTGATCAAAGACGCCATCCGCCGCGAAGTGGACCGTGCCGGCCAGGTTTTCTTTGTGCACAATCGCGTGCAGACCATCGAGACTGTGGCTCTGGAGCTGCGTCGGGAAATGCCTGATATCAGCTTTTTGGTGGGACATGGGCAAATGTCTGAGAAACATCTGGAAGAGGTGATGAGCGCATTTGTAGAACGGCAGGCTCAGGTCCTGGTCTGCACCACCATCATCGAAAATGGCATCGATATTCCCAATGCCAATACCATATTGATAGACCGCGCCGATACCTTCGGCCTGGCCCAGCTTTATCAAATGCGCGGACGTGTGGGGCGCAGCAATCGCCGTGCCTATGCCTATCTGCTTATTCCCAAAGGAACTACCACAGTAGCCAGACAGAGACTAGAAGCCCTTACTCAATACGATTATCTGGGCGCCGGATTCCAGGTAGCGCTGCGCGATCTGGAACTGCGGGGAGCCGGAACCATCCTGGGCACCAAACAAAGCGGCATCATCCAGGCCATCGGATTTAACTATTACAATCGTCTCTTGGGACACGCTATCGAAGCGGTGGAAAGTGGCGACAGCTCCAGCCTTTATGCGGAAGACAGCCCCAGTACCCGCCAGAGCATCCGCACCGAAGTAGATCTGTATTTTCCCCCTGAATATATCGATAACGATGAAGAGCGCCTGCGGGTATATCGCCGTCTCTCCGAATTGGATAATCTGGCGGATATCGAGGATTTTGCCGATGAACTCACCGATCGCTTTGGTGACATTCCCCAAAATGCACAGTGGTTACTGCTTTACTTCAAGATAGATCTTTTGGCAAAACGGCTCAAATTGCGCAATTGCACGGTGAAACGCGGCACCATGACCATAGAGTTTGACGGTTCACACACCCCGCCCAAGGCCAATATCCTGCGGTTTGGGGGCAAATTATCCGAGCCTTTCCGCTTTGAAGCAGAGCGAAATCTCAAAATCATCATCGAGCTGGAGGATGGGCTGGATTCTCTACAGCAGTTTGAGCGGGCGATAGAGATTTTGGGGATATGGGAGTGAGGGCTGAGAGTTATGAGTTGTCAGTTTGCTATCTGAATAGGGGTAGGGGAGTTATCCATTACTGGCTCCCCTCCCTCCAAACCGTACGTGCGGTTCTCCCGCATACGGCTTTCCAGAAAACAGGTTTCTCATTTAAGAGACTGGCATAATTCCCT
>Ga0265294_10002435_pt1 | contig 24428 bp, 22 predicted proteins | sample MunlanPumphouse3_FD_192504 | JGI IMG/M metagenome (GOLD analysis project Ga0265294, IMG submission 192504) | Groundwater microbial communities from a municipal landfill in Southern Ontario, Canada - Pumphouse #3 | ecosystem: Environmental > Aquatic > Deep subsurface > Groundwater | place... | reverse complement strand
CGAGTCATCATCTGCGGCATACTTAAAGTCATCGGTCGGGACTCCCTTGCCGGCAAAATAGCGTAGTGATTCATACATCATCTCGGCCAGGGGGTTGCCCCAGTTTTCGCATTCCCCTTCTACCATGGGGCGATTCCAGATCCAGCCACAGACGCGATTGTGATAGAGCGCGGGATACGAATGGGAGCCATAGTCATAATCAATGGTAACCAGCCGGTCCATGGTGTGGATCAGATTGCCCCTGCTGTTCTCCGCAGATACCAGCTTACCGTCCGCCATGTTGATTTCATCGGAGACCGGGCCGGGATTTTTTCGAAGCACACCTCCGGAAAAGTTTTTGGTATAGGAAGTAGTCATGGCGCCGAAATACATTTTGGCTTTGTCGAAACAGAGCCCCTCGCCGACACCGCAGCCATCGTCACTGCTGCATGGTGTACTCATATACCTGCTGCAGACCTTTGTGACGCCGGTTCCGTCGTTGGGATTGTACTCGCCATACTTCTGGAACAGACCGATAGGCATCCATGTTCCACCAGCGTAGGTGTCGGTAGCAGCGGTGTAGACGCCGCCATAGTTGCGGCAGCGCTCGAATTTATCTTTTTCAGAGCGCGTCCCGACCCCGCTCTTGCAGACCTCGGCCTGTACCGTGAAATCGGTCCGGTTCGTTATGGCGCTGATCGTGTCCTCAAAGGCATCGTCACAGACCGGTCTCTCCTTCAGAGACCACTCCCAGATGCGATGTTTTGAATTAGTGATCCTTCTCAATAGTGTTGTCTGAGAGGCATATTCATCATTTTTAGGAACGCCGGTGGACGGGGTTGTGTTACAAAACAGGTGATACTGCTCGCCGGTCAACTCCGTTGAGGCAGGCCTGCCAGTATCAAGGAAGCTCCTGTCTTTCAGTGAGCAGCTGTTTGATGCAGTTATGTTGGGGGCACGTATGTCCAACAACGTGGCGCCGCTGCCAAACTGGCCAAACAGATGCCAGGCGGAATTCGAGCCAGGATACTTGAACCATACCTTGACACCATCCATCCCGGTGCGTTCGGTATGGCGCACAATCAAACGATACCAGGTATTGGCGGCAAGAGTCCATGTTGTGGTATGCGTAGTGCAATTACTACACCAGGCATGTCCGCTGCCATACCCATACCATCCCAACTGGTTATTGCCGTCCGTACTCTGCACGATATTATCGGAGGCATCTCTGATTTCCATCTCCACGCCATCGTCGCCATCAATGGCGAACTGCCAGTTACCGCCCCTGTTTCCTTCAAGGGAACCGGCGCTGGCAAGCGTTTTGAACTCGGCAACCACGATCTGAGCATAGTTATCACCATGATTTATAGATGGATCAAGAATTGTATTGCTGAAATCGGTGACAAAAGTCGGGGCGAAACCGGTAAAAAACTTTGTGTAATCAAAACCGTCTGACAGTGTAGCGTGATTAGTATCACTGGTTCCGTTGGTGTTCGGGTAGCGTACGACCAGCATCTTCCCTTTGCCCGGGTCACCACTGGCGCTGCCCCATGTAACGGGAGTAGTAGAGCAGGCATTGCCGCCGAAAGGGGCCGCAATGCCGATCAGATTCAAGGATTTGTCCTGGCAGGTATAGCCGTCGGCATAACAGTCACTGTTTGTAGAACACATCTGCTTATATTCAGTGCCGTTGCTACAAAGCTTGCCGGTATACTCCTTGCCCCAGCTATGGGCATCCTGGGGAATGAAGGCTCGATTGAGCAGCACGGGACCTTCATTGGAACGTTGTCCACCGTACATGACCTTCCTGATGACATCCATACGGGACATGGTGAGCCAGTTGAGGATGTTACCGCCCCACTGACCACTGGTGCAAAAGCGGTCAACAAGGGTTGTTGCCACCGGTGTGAAGTATTTATCATGGGTAGCGCCACCGGGGTGTGTGTAGCATTTGTAGGGATTAAAATAGCCGTAGTACTCAATGGAGTGATCGTAGGTGTTGTCGATACGACCGTCATCATTCAGATCCACACCATCATTGTAGGCCGGAAAGTACAGCTTGTGATCCCGGCTTACGTCAAACATGATCAACGGCGGCGCTACCTGTGCCACAAAGGGAGGCGTCATGCAGTAATCATTCATTGTTGCCGCTGAAGCGACTAGCGGAGAGAACAGACAAATGACTATTGTGAATCCGTACCTGATAATCTTGCGCATAAATTGAATCCTCCTCTACCCACTATCCCAAAAGTCCATTCTCGAAAAACAGGCTGCCATTACTGCATATAAATCATTTTTTTCAGTGCCGATGCGCTGCGGAAACCCACTTCGATCTTTCCATTCGGCAGTAGAAATGCCGGCGTTTCTTTTATTCCCAATGATTTTGCCAATCCAATGATATCATCAACAGCGGCCTTGCTGTTAGGATCCCTGGGAGCCGGGACTTCCTCGCCGGCAAAGGCTTTGTTCAACATTTCCACACTGTTTGATTCAAGTATGGCCCTGGCTTTTTCATAGGCACCTGGATGAATATCCAAGGGATACGGCTTGACATACACAGCAATCTCCTTATCGGTGACAAGCTGCCGTAATTCATCATGCATTTGACGGCAAAAAGGGCAATCCGGATCAGAGAAAACAATGATCTCTTTTGATGCCTTGGGATTCCCCAGCAGGATAGAGTTCATCCTCAACAGTTTGGAGGCTTCCTGCCGGGGCGGTTTATGCGCCTGCACTGACTTCAAATCGTCTGTTTTTACCATAACGCCCTGCATCAGATACCTTTTAGCAAAATCTATAAAAATAAGTCCTTCCTTCCCATTGCGTTCGGCCTTTACTTCAAAAAGGCCCTTTACGGGTGAAGGAAAAACCGATTTGACTGTCACATTTAGCGGGCTGGTTAGTTCACCAGCTTCTTTTATGCTCAGGGAATGGCATGAATAGCAATCTCCGCCACATTTCTCTTTTGCCATGGAGATAACCGGCAACAGCGCCACGCACAGAACAATAATCAAGGAAAATAAACGCATGGGTTGTCTCTCTTGTTAGTTAGTTTCCAGCATCTTCTTCAACCCTTCCGCATCCCGTCCACCCACCTGCACTCGACCGTCAGGTAACACCATTGTCGGTGTACCGTTGATGCCATTGGCAGACGCAAACGCGATGATTGCGTCAACCTGAGCTTTGCTTGCCTCTTTGGTGGGTTTGGGAACCTCTTTGCCCTCAAAGGCCTTGTCCAGAATCACGCTGTTTTGGGATTCCAGAATTGAGCGAGCCTTGTCATAGGCATGCGGGTGCATGGGCAAGGGCATGAGCATGATATAAATGGCAACATCCGTATCCAACTTTGCAAGTTTTTTGAGTTCACCATGAAAGTTGCGGCAATAAGGGCAATCCGGGTCAGTAAAGACGTACAGCTTCCTGGAACCTTTTGGGTTGCCTATGACAATAGCCTTGTCAATCGGTATGCTCTGCGGTGCAATAGTCGTCACCTGTTTGGGTTTGGGAACCTCATGGGCAGAAACCGGCTGAAGGGTCTGTAGATTAAAGAGCATCCCCTGCATCACATTTTTTTTGCCGTAATCGAGGTAAATAATTCCTTGCTTACCGTCTTTTTCCATGAGCAATTCAAAAAAACCCTTGACCGGGGCCTGTTTGATGGACTTGACAGAACCGCCGATCTTATTAAGAAGATCTGCGGCCTCCTTGTCGCCAAGTGTATGACATGTAGCGCAGTCGTTGGAGTGGCCCTCTTTTGCCATTACAAACGAGGGGGCTGCAATGATGGTTGAAATTGCCAGGACGATGAGAATTTTTTTGAGCATGATAGTTCCTTTTGAAATTAATTAAGTACGCTACGAGTTCAAGCAAAAACAGTGCCGTTAAGTCAACCGGTTTAATAGTCTGATTTTACTAAATAATAAATCAGACTTTTGTTTACCATGCAAATTTTTCATATTTATTAACACGCTATAAATCTGTATCTCTGCAACTTTTGCCTATCAAACAACTATTCAATCCCGTACTCCTTAAGTTTATAAAGCAGCGATCTATGACTTATCTCAAGAATCTTGGACGCCTGGGTTCGATTGCCGCTGGTCTTGACAAGGGCTTTGCGGATCAGGTCCCGTTCAATGGCATCCTCGGCCTTCTTTATTGACAGGTTTTCATCCGGAGAAGATATCTGTTTCCCTCCCACACCCTCACGGAGGCTGACAGGCAGACATTCGCCATCAATGACATCATCCTCACACATGATTATACCCCGTTCAAGGACATTCTCCAGTTCCCTGATATTTCCCGGCCAGCCATACGCCATCAGGCAGCGCATGGCCTCTGGCGCGATCCTGACCAATGGCCGTTCCATGGCAGATGCGTTTTTAGATAAGAAGTACCCGGCCAACAACGGAATGTCCTCGATTCGTTCCCTGAGGGGAGGCAGCTGAATGGAAAAAACATTCAGGCGAAAATACAGATCCTCGCGGAAGCGACCGTTCAGGACATCCGCCTCAAGGTTACGAGAGGTAGCTGAAACCACCCGAACGTTGATCTTGCGTGACGAGCCAGCGCCAACCCGGCGAATTTCCTCCTCCTGTAGCACCCTCAGCAACTTGACCTGCAAGGTCAGCGGCATCTCGCCGATCTCATCCAGAAAGAGTGTCCCGCCGTCAGCCTCTTCAAACAACCCGGTCTGGTCACTTGCTGCGCCGGTGAAGGCGCCACGCACATGGCCGAACAATACGCTCTCCAAAAGGCTTTCCGGGATGGCGCCGCAATTGACCGCAACAAAGGGTCTTTTTGACCTGTTCCCGTTACGGTGAATGGCACGGGCTACCAACTCCTTGCCTGTGCCGGATTCACCCAGGATCAGTACCGTTATCTTAAGGCTGGATATCTTGCGTATCTGGGTAAATATCTCCACCATGGCGCTATTACGACTTATGATATCGCAAAATATGTTTTCACCAGCCACGACCTTGCGCAGGCGACTGTTTTCCGCCTTGAGGCGTTCTCGCTCCTCGGCCTTTTTCAGCACCATGACGATCTCGTCCTTCTTGAAGGGCTTGGAGATAAAATCATAGGCCCCCATCTTCATGCACTCCACAGCGATATCCACCGTACCGTAAGCCGACATCATGATAATGGGCGAGCTGATACGCTCTTCCAACACCTTGGCGAGAAAGGTCTTGCCATCCATTTCCGGCATGCGAATATCGCAGAGAACGAAGTCATGTACATTTTCCCGCACGCAACACAGCCCCTCGGCGCCATCGGCAGCAGTTTGTGTCCGGTAACCCTGACGGTCAAGCATGAGCGACAGCATGTGACGCAGGTTTTCCTCGTCATCTATGATCAGTATATGTTTTCTGGTTGTCATTGTTCCGAATCTTTCATAGCTTCCACCGGTAACATCACGCTAAAACAGCTCCCCTTGGCAACTTGGCTCTTGACCACAATCCGCCCCCCCATATCTTCAATGATCCGTGCTGATATGGCCAAACCCAGCCCCGTACCCTTGCCAGGGGCCTTGGTCGTGAAGAATGGGTCAAAAATGCGTTGCTGGTGCTCGACAGGTATGCCGGTACCGGTATCGAGTACATCAATCCGGACATATCCCTCTGCATGTCCAGGCAGGGACAGACTGCTGTCGATTGTTCCCCTGATGATAAGCTTTCCACCCTCCGGCATGGCATCACGACTGTTGAGCAAAAGATTAATCAAGACCTGCTGCAACTGGTGGGAATCGACCAGAGCGAGAGGAAGCGCCTCTGAAAACCAGGAAGTCACGGTGATGAGCTTGAAAGCCCCCTGCCGGGTCAGCAATTCAACCGTCTCGCCCACCAGTCGACGTATATCGACCGGCCCTACAGAGTTGGAATGAGGATGCGCATAATCGAGGAGTCCCCGTATAATCCGGTCGATACTGGCGCATCCCTCGGCAATACGTTGCGAATAGTCCTGAACGACTGCGGAGTAAGGCTGTTCACCGGACAAGAGTTCGGCATATCCCATGATCGATGCCAGCGGTGTGCCGACTTCGTGTGCCATACCAGCCGCCAGCAAACCGATGGAAGCCATCTTTTCAGAGCGTAGCGTCTCTTCGCGAGCCAGTCCCAGGTCAGCGCTGGCCTTCTCCAGGGCAGAGACATGTGCAGTCACCTGCTGATCCTTGAGCAGCAGAGTTTCTGACATTTCGTTAAATGACTCGGCCAACTGAGCCAGCTCCGAACTGCCAGTGACACGCACCCGTTGCCCATAGTGTCCGGCGATAATCTTTTGAGTGGCAGCAAGCAGACGATTGACCGGTGTAACGACTATGCGAGAGAGGATAAACGCGCCGATCCCCAGCAGTAGAATGAAATCAAGGGCGAAATAGGCCAGAAAGAGTTGCCGCGAACGTTTCAGACGTTCATTTTCCGAGTTAAGAGAAAGCGCCAGACCTGTTTGGCCTACAACAAGACCATTGCGTGTCACCGGCGCAATGCATACCATTCCGGCGCCAGCGGGAAGGACAAAACTCCCTGCTGCAAGCGAAGGCGAACCCGAAAAGGGTTGATATATATCACTGCTGTCCCGGCCTATAGTGTAGATGACCTTGCCATTGGCATCCAGTAGTGTGAGACGCATAAAAGAGGTTTCTTCCGCCAGCTTCTGGGCATAGATCGCTGCCGGTGAGTTTGTCGGTATTATCCCTTCCGGGTAGATAGGGATTATTTCCGGCAACTGACTGACAAAGGTTGCCAGTAGCATGCGGGCGTGCTCGCCTTTTTGGGCATAGAGATCATTGGCAGCCGTGCGGAAGGCAAACAGGCTGAAGAGCAGCCAGGCCATCAGCAACAGGCAACTCAGAAAGGCAAGAATAGAAACTGTAAGGTTGAGCCGGAACGGACGCATGGCCTATCCCCTGTAAAAACCGCTAAAGCTGAAATACCACTGGATGATCTGGCGGCCATAGAAAATATATAGCACCGCCCCAAAGGCCAGGTATGGACCGAAGGGGATGGCCAGTTTGGAATCCTTTTTCTGGATCAGCATCATTGTGATGCCCACGATTGAACCGGCAAGGGAACTGGAAAAGATGATGAAGGGGATGGACTTCCAGCCAAGAAAGGCGCCCATCATGGCCAGAAGTTTGATATCACCGCCCCCCATGCCCTCCTTGCCGGTCAGCCATTGGTAAGCATAAGCTACCAGCAGCAAACTGCCACCACCCAGCAGGATGCCGAGCAGCGAATTAAGCCAGGTCTGCCACGACAGGAAAAACGAGAAGGCAAAACCAATCACGATGCCGGATAGGGATATCTCATCCGGGATGATCTGGTGTTCGATATCAATGAAGGTGATCACCACCAGGGAGGAGCAGAACAGGAACAGAGTCAGAAAGGTCAGGGAGGGGCCGAAACGCAGAAACAGAAACAGGGTCAAAAGGGCGTTCAAGAACTCCACCAGGGGATACTGAATCGAGATATGCTTCCCGCAGCCACGGCATTTCCCTCCCAGCAACAGGTAGCTCACCAGGGGGATATTGTCATACCAGTGAATCTGATAATTACAATAAGGACAATGGGATGGGGGAGAGATGATCGATTCATCCTTCGGCATGCGGCAGATGCAGACGTTGAGGAAAGATCCGACGACAGCGCCAAAAATGAAGGCAAGGAGGGAAAAATATGTGTGCAGCGGCATGGAAGCAGCCATCATGGAAAGCTCATCAAAACCTGACCCAGGCAACACCGGAAAACCGACGTATGTCATTCTTCGCCGAATCCATTGACTATCAGATCTCCCATGGCCTGCATGGCCTCGGCCTCGTCAGAGCCATCTACCGTCAGTCGTACCGTGGCGCCTTTTGAGGCAGCCAGCATCATGATACCCATAATGCTCTTGCCGTTGACCTCCACACCCTCCCTGGTCAACTTGATTTCGGAGGTAAAACGACTCGCCGTCTTGACAAACAGCGCCGATGCCCTGGCATGCAGCCCAAGTTTATTGACTATGATAAATTCCTGTTGGAGCATGGAAACAACCTGAATCCTTTGCGGGTGATCGGACTGTAAATAAACTTGCTCGCCCTTCCTGGTCTCACGCAGGCCGCCAAGACCTACCGGAGAAATTCGCCGGCGATAATGATCCCCTCGCGGCCGCACTTGCTCAATGCGTTAGCAAGATCAGTAATCCCCAGACGCCCTCGTTTGGCGCAAAATTCCATTATCATGGGAAGATTTACTCCTGTCAGTACCTCTATCTGTCCGTCCTTGAGAAAAGACATGGCCATGTTTGAGGGCGTTCCACCAAACAGATCGGTCATAATGATCGCACCGTCCATACTCACCTTTTCCACTGCTTTTACGACACGGGACATAATATCATCAGCCCGTTCTTCAGCGGCAACCTCAACCTGCTCGCAGCATTCGATTGTCCCGACAATCATCTCGGCCGAGCGCAGGAGCGCACCTGCCAAGCCCTCATGTGTTACAAGAACCAGTCCTGTCATTGCTATCCCTTTTCAATATCCCGGTGAGTTATTCGTACTGTTGGTATTACAGCTTGCAGATGTTGTGCCGTGGCCTCAGCCAATGCCACCGAACGGTGTTTACCGCCGGTACAGCCGATTGAGATCGTTAGATAAGCTTTGCCTTCGCGCTGGTAGCAGGGTACCAGCATATCAACCAGCGCCAGGAATTGCTCCAAAAACTTGATTGTTTCTGGCCTGCCCATAATATAATCCCGCACAGCATCATTCAGACCGGTCAATGCTTTGAGCTTGGATACAAAAAACGGGTTGGGAAGGAAGCGGACATCCATGACAATACTCGACTCCATCGGGATACCATAACGGAAACCGAATGATTGAACCTCCACCATAAACGGATGGTTGCCCTCCTCACCTCTTATAATACGGAGGATATAGTCCTTGAGTTGATGAACATTGAACTCGGAACTGTCAATAATTCGCGTTGCCAGCTGTCGAAGACCGGAAAGGCGTTCCCGTTCAATCCTGATCCCCTCGTTGACGGTGCATTGTTCATCTACCGGGTGGCGACGGCGGGTCTCTGAAAAGCGGCGCGCCAGCGTCTCGTCAGAGGCGTCAAAAAAGAGTATCTCGATACTGTGTCCCCTCTTGCGAATCTTCTGGAAAGCACTCTCATACCCCTTGAAAAACTCACGCCCGCGTATATCGGCTACCAGAACGATTCCCTTGAAGGCCTCTCCGGATTTCTCGATCAAATCAACAAAGCGCTTAAACAGACGCACCGGCAGGTTATCGATACAGTAAAAGCCCTCATCCTCCAGCGCCCTGACTGCTGTTGATTTGCCTGATCCGGACATACCGGTGATCACAATTATGCGCATATTTTACTCTACCTCGTTCCCCAAGGGGCGCAGCTCAATGCGCGACATCAGACGCTCCTGAAAATCACGGGCCGAATGGTATCCCATTCCCTTGAGGAGGAAGTTGCGGGCCGCCACTTCGATAATTGACCCCAGGTTGCGGCCAGGGCGAACAGGGATGACGAGATGAGGCAATTCCACTCCCAGAATGGTACTCCGCTGATCATCCACTCCAAGGCGGTCGTACTCGTGATCCGGGTTCCAGTCAACCAGTTCCAGCATCATATCAATGATTTTTTTCTCGCGAATGGATGAAACACCATAGAGATCTTTTATATTGATGATTCCGAGCCCACGAATCTCCATCAGGTGTTGAATAGCCTCCTCGGACTGTCCAACCAGTGCAGCCGGCATCTTCTTCTTGATGATTACCATGTCATCGGCCACCAGCCGGTGTCCCCGAATAACCATATCCAAAGCGCACTCACTCTTTCCGATGCCGCTCTTACCGGTCAGCAGAATGCCAACACCCATAACATCTACCAGCACTCCATGCATGTGGGTGGTTGGAAGCAGCTGCTCCTCAAGGAATTTGGTAATCAGCGAGATAAATGTGGATGACTGGTGGTGGGTTCCAAGAACCGGGATTCCGGTACTTTCTGCGGTATCAAGAAAAAACTGTGACGGAACAAGCTGTTTGGTAATGATAAAACAGGATATGCGAAAGGCGCACAATGTCCTGATACTCTCAAGCGCCAACCGGTCATCGATCTGGCTGAGATAGGAAATTTCGGTATTACCGAGCACCTGAATCCGGTCGGGATGCAGATGCTCGGTATAACCGGCCAGTGCCAGGCCAGGCTTCTGAATCCGCGAACTGGATACACGATTGCCAAGCCCTTGGCCGCCGGCAAGCAGGTTCAAACCGAGTCCGTATTCGGTATCATCCAGGATTTGCTGTATGGAAAGACTGATTACGTCCACGTGTCCCCCAGTCGGCTCCTTCCCGTTTTAACCGCGCTGTGGCTCGATCAGGCCAATATTGCCGTCTTTTCTACGATAAAGGACGCTGATATCACTGCTGACAGCATCGGTAAAGACGATAAAATCCTTATGGAGCAGGTCCATCTGCATAACAGCCTCATCCACCGACATTGGCTTGGCGGTCTCGGTTTTGGTTCTGATGACCACCGGTTCGGAAGTGGCGTCTATACTCTCAGCCTGGAAGATTTTAGTTGATATCTGACGGCCGCGATCATCGCCGTTAGGTTTGTGTGCCTTGATCTTTTCCTTGTAGCGCTTGAGCTGACGTTCAATCTTGTCAATGACAGCGTCCACAGCAGCATACATGTCGTTGGTCGCTTCGGAAGCCTTTGTATTAACACCCTTGGCGCTAATGACAATTTCCACAATGTGGCGGATCTTTTTCTCCACTGCAAAATAAACCTGAGCACTGGTGGGTTCGTCGATATATTTTGCCACCCGCTCAAGCTTCTCCTCGGCATACGTCTTGAGTGCGTCGCTTTGCTCCATGTGTCTGAATGTAGTTGTAACCTGCATACCTTCCTCCTTGTGAATGTAGTGTGCGTTGCTTCCCCGTGAAACCTGGGGCTTAAAAATGGCGCTTACGTTCCGATGACGACCCGAACCTCAACAGTTCCCGGTATTTGGTAACCGTTCGCCGGGCAATATTGACGGTCTCTCCGGAAAGCATCTCAGCGATTTTCTGGTCTGAAAGCGGTTTTTTGGAATCTTCATTTTCGATGATATCCTTGATGCGGTTTTTGACACTCTCAGATGAGACGAAATCCCCTTCACTGGTAGACAGGGCACTATTGAAGAAGTACTTCAACTCGAACAGTCCCAACGGTGTCTGCATATACTTATTGGTTGTGACACGGCTGATGGTGGACTCATGCATGCCGATATCATCGGCCACATCCCGCAAAACAAGAGGATGCAGATGCTCAATGCCGTTGTCCAGAAACTCCCGCTGAAATCTGACGATACTCTTTGCAACTTTGTAGATGGTGCGTTGGCGCTGCTGAATACTCTTGATCAGCCACTGCGCTGACCGAATTTTCTCACTTACGTAATCCTCTGCACGGGAATCCATTGAACCATTAGCACGCGCCTCAAGATAAAAAGAATTCACCTTAAGGTTCGGCAGACCATCTTCATTCAACATGACCACGTAATCATCGGCAACTTTGTAGATAAAAATATCCGGCGAGATGTACTGTACATCATCCGAACCGAAAATCCTTCCCGGTCGTGGATCCAACTCGCCGATAATCTTGGCTGCCATCAGCACCTGATTGATATCAACCTTGAGATCCCGGGCAATTTGCTTGTACTTACGCGTTTCAAGATCATTGATTTTATTGAGCAGAATCCGCTCCACCACACTCCCCTGCATACCTAGACAACGAGCCTGAATCAGGAGACATTCCTGCAAGTCACGGGCTGCCACACCGGTAGGATCAAACTCCTGGATACGCCCCAAAACCAGCAGAGCCTCCCCCTCGTTGACGGAACAGGTCTGGGCAACCTCCTCCAGTGAGGCGCGCAGATAGCCCTCTTCGTCGATGTTGCCGATGATCTCTTCACCGATACAAACCTCCTGCTCGGAAAAATGCCCCATATGGAGCTGCCAGAGCAGGTGATCGGCCAGCGTGCCCTTGCGGGTCAGCAGGTTTTCAAAAGAGGAATGTTCATCTTCGCCGTTATAATGCTCACCGGAACTATAGTTGTAGCCATCAAGGTAGCTGTCCCAGTCACGCAGGGTATCCTCGCCGGTCTCAACCTCGTGAAACTCATTTTCCCGGCCATCCTGATCATTCTCCTTTTCGGCCATCTCCAACGGCTCTACCTCGCGAATGTCCTCTACCTCTACGGTCTCCTCCAGAAGCGGATTTTCTTCCAACTCCTGACGCACAACATCCTGAAGCTCCAAGCGTGTCAGCTGGAGCAATTTGATGGCCTGCTGCAACTGGGGCGTCATCACCAGTTGCTGCGACATCTTCAGTTGTTGGCGCATCTCCATTGCCATAATGCTTCCTAGCGGACAACTCTTTGATAAAACAGCAAACGATCAGAGACGGAAATCATCACCCAAGTAGATTTCCCGTGCTTTAGGGCTGGCAGTAATCTCCTCCGGCGTACCAAACTCAAGCACCTCTCCTCCACTCAGGATATAGGCCCCATCACAGACCCCCAGGGTTTCACGGACATTATGATCGGAGATAAGCACACCAATGTTTCGCTGTTTAAGCGAAACAATCAGGTTTTGAATATCAGCCACCGCGATTGGGTCAATACCGGCAAAAGGCTCATCAAGCAACATAAAGACCGGATTAGTGATCAGCGCCCGTGCAATCTCAACCCTCCGGCGTTCTCCCCCGGAGAGGGCATACCCCATGGCGCTTGCGATGTGGGTGATGCCAAATTCTTCCAGAAGCTCTTCCATCCTCTGAAGACGTGTATCCTTGCAAGGTTCAACGGTCTCCAGAATTGCCAGCAGATTGTCTGCCACGGAGAGTTTACGAAAGACCGAGGCTTCCTGAGGCAGATAACTGATGCCCCGTCTGGCCCGCTGGTACATAGGCAACCCGGTGATTTCATCATCGCCGATAAAGACCTGCCCACTATCAGGCCGGGCCAACCCGACTACCATATAGAAGGTAGTGGTCTTGCCGGCGCCATTAGGACCCAGAAGGCCAACCACCCTGCCCGCCTCAATGGAAAGGTCAACCCCTCTAACTACATGGCGGCCAGCGTAGCTTTTCTTCAGCCCACTGGTCCAGAGCCTGATTTTATCAGCGGGAACCAGCATTACTTTTCCAGGCTGGAGGGTGAATAACCGTAATAACACGGGAATCACCATCGCCAGAGACCGCGCTTTTTTCCTCATCTATGAAGAATGTGATAATTTTGCCTGAAATGGTATCCGCACCCTGCATGACTTTTGGATTTCCGGTCAGGATAATCTTCCCCGGTTTGCTGTCGTAAACAGCATGGGATGCCGTTCCGATCCTGTTTTCCTGGACAATGCGTACATTGCCATTTGCCTCGATCTTCTCCATGCTATTTTTTCCATCGCCGTAGTTGACGGTCAACGTATCCGCGTAAATAGTGATATCACCCTGCTTCGCCACTACCTTGCCTTTGAAAATAGCTGTCTTGCCCTTGTTATCGGCTGACAGCTCATTGGATTTGATGGTGATAGGCAGTTTTGATCGGTCCTTATATGCAGAATTCCCTGGAGATGCTGACATTGCCTGGGATGCAGACAGACATATGATAATTAAAACAAAATGAATTACTTTCATAGATTCCGGGGTCTCTATCTGTCAATATTTTCTATGTTGGCTTCAACATCGCTGCCAATGTGGCATTAATGTCTTTGTAAAATCTGGCTTTCTGATCTTTCACATTCAGTTCCATCCCTTGGGCGGATAATGCCAGTCGCTGGTGGCGGAATGCAACTGATTCAGATGTGTGGAACTGCGACTTGCTTGCAAGGTAATCCATGGATTCGGTATCGAAGCTGGCGTGCGTCCCGGTCGTCACATGTACCTTTCCGCGCAGCTTGACATCATTGCTTTTGCTGGAATACTCTCCCTTTGCAGCTGTTACCGTAATAGCGCCAGTACTACGGGTTTTGGCAAATTCCATGCGGATATTGGAAAGATAGACGACATCGCCGCTCTTGTCATATTCAGCCCTTCCAGCAATAAGCTCCCAAACAGTTATGCCATGACGTATCTCGGCAAAGCGGGCGTTGTGCATGGCTACATCTATATTCTGGGGAAGCTGCAGGTGAACCGGATCCATCGGGGGCCGTCGTGAACCCTTTAGGGAGATTGCTGCCACGATACCAACAATAGCCGTTGTAACAAGAATGGCCAATAAAAATCTTATCTTTGCAGACGAAACCATATGGCGGAATCATAGCATCGGCATGAAGAACTGTCCAGCAAAACGTAAACCAACCAGCACAATTGGCACAAAGATTGAATAAAGCACTTACAACTCGTATCGTGCAACTATTTCATCCCACACACCACGCCCTTTGAGGATCATCTCGCACACCTCGCGTACTGCACCCCTGCCACCACCACAAGATGACACGTAATGCGCGGCAGCCCGCACCTCAGACATTCCGTCAAGGGGCACGGCAGCGAATCCGACGCGACGCAGGACAGGCACATCAATGACATCATCACCAATGTAGGCAATCTGACTGTCATCAAGTCCTGTCCTCTTCTTGATATCATTATAGCTTTCAAGTTTTCTCAGGGCGCCCTGATAGACCAGATTGATGCCCAGCTCTTTGGCGCGAATATCCACAACTGCCGAGGTACGTCCCGTAATAATACCAACCTCGATGCCATGTCGCTGGAGCATCTTGATTCCATGACCATCCCTTACATTGAAGCACTTGGTTTCAAGGCCGTTAGCATCAAAAATAATACTGCCATCGGTCAGTACTCCATCCACGTCCAGCAACAACAATCTAATATGTTTAAGTCTATCGTTCATTACGCAATTCCCGCTCTTAGAATGTCATGGAGATGAATGATGCCGCACGGTGAGCAACTACATTCATCCTCGAAAACAAAAAGTGAGGTAATTGAGTGATGCTCCATGATTTGAAGTGCGGCTGCAGCCAGCTCATTTCGCTTGATACGTTTGGGGTTGATCTTCATCAGCCCTGCGGCGCGTTGACTAAGGATATCGTACCCGTTTTCCAGCGCCCTGCGCAGATCACCGTCCGTAATAACACCCTGTAACGATCCATCATTGCCGCTCACGCCAACCACACCCAAGCCCTTGGCCGTGATGACGAACAAGGCATCCCTCATCAAAGTGTCTTCAGACACAAGAGGAATCGCATCGCCGGTATGCATCAAATCCTCTACCCTGAGAAGCAGTTTTTTACCCAGCGAACCACCCGGATGGAAGATGGCAAAATCCTCTGCCCGAAACCCCCGTTGCACCAGCAAAGCTACTGCCAGAGCATCTCCCATGGCCAGGGTAGCAGTGGTGGATGCCGTCGGCGCCAACCCGAGCGGACAAGCTTCCTCTTTCACTGACACATCCAGGAAAACATCACTGCAACGAGCCAGGGCAGAAGCCCCGTTGCCACTCATGGCGACCAGACGTGCTCCCAATCGCTTAATCACCGGCAGGATGCGCAAAAGTTCCTCGGTCTCTCCACTGTTGGAGATAGCAATGACCACATCGCCGGTCATAATCATACCCAGGTCGCCGTGGATACCCTCGGCCGGGTGGAGGAAAAATGCCGGAGTGCCTGTGGATGCCATGGTGGAGGCGATCTTCTGGCCGATCAATCCTGACTTGCCCATGCCGCTAACGACCACGCGACCCTTACTGGCCAGGATCATATTCACAGCCTGCTCAAAAGAGCTGTCTATGCGCTCCATCATGGCCAACAAAGCCTCTGCCTCTGTACGTATGACCCTTCGCGCCTCTTCCAGTATCATGACCTACCCCACTTATATTTAGTACAATTTGGCGCCTCTCATCAAAGACAACAAAACCCCGCCAGACAGCGAGGTTTTGTTGTTAGATCTTTGTTGCACGATCTATTTTTTCTTGGCGGGTTTGGCTACGGGTTTAGCCTTCAGGTTTTTCAGGTTTTTGCCTGGGCTGAATTTTCCCGAAGTTTTTGCCGCAATTTTGAGTGCCTTTCCGGTCTGGGGATTACGTCCGATACGCGCCTTGCGGGTAACTGCACTGAAAGTGCCGAAGCCTACCAATGCGACTTTGTCACCAGCCTTAAGTGCTGCTGTGGTCTCTGCAATGAAACCCTTCAGCGCTTTTTCAGCCTGGGTCTTGGTAAGACCTGCTGCTTCTGCCATCTTTGCAACGAGATCCGCTTTTTTCATACGCCTCCCTTTTTACTTTTGGTTAATACTATTGATTACATATAGCACAGATATAGATGGATACAACAATTTACTCAAGGAATTAAAAAAACCTCCGAGGTTTCAAATACCTCGGAGGTAAAGTATATTCAATTATTGAAATATATCCCTCACGAAGGGAATTTGCGGGCCAGGTCATTATCAATTACATACACACAGACTTCCTTGGCGCTTTGTTTGGTGTAGTGGTATTTACCTTCACACAGGTTGGTAATAAGGAACGTAACGTCGTCTCGAATGCGTTTATCGTAGGTCTTAAAGGCATCCGATCCGAAGTCCTTTATTGCGCGGCGGAAATTGGCGTTGTCAAGGAACGGCTCCAGAACCTTTTCCTTCAGGTTGTGAACATAGCGATCATGGAGCGATCGGTAGAGACCGGTTTCCTTGGGATTTTTCCCTTCCGCAAGGATATCCTGGGTGAGCGTTCTTGACGCATACTCTTTCTGGGTCTCCCGACGGAACGAAATGCGCATCTCGTCGTCAGCAGCCAGCCCTAGCAACCGCCCTTCGATGTTTTTCAGAAAATCCGAGCTGATCTCCAGCCGTTCATTGGTGTAGCGGCAGTCCGCCACCGAATCCACCTCAAAGTTGACCGCAAACATGTAATTCAGGATATCTCTGGCAATCTGATCTTCATTGTAATAGTAGAGCGACTCCTTTACCTCCTGCAAGACAGAATAGTTGTAGTTTCTCATCAGCGAATCAAGGAATCCTTCCGGCAACATCTCCCTAAGATCCTTACGCCACTTGGTAAAGAAGGTATTGAGACTGGACATGGAGATCAGCTTGTCCTTGCGGGCATATGCAGAAAAAAAATCACTGAAAATCTTGATGGAATCCCTACCGGAAAAACCGGTCACACCCTCCTTTTCGGATTCATTGATGATCCGCCTGCGTCTCTTGGCGGTCAGGCGCTTGCGATCCTCATCCATAAGCCAGGCAGGGATATAACCTGTATATATCTCCATTTTGAGAAGCAGCAGGTTTTCGTCGCAGTAAAGCCGGTATTTGGGAGGATCGCTGATCCATTCCTCAAGAGCGTTTGAATGGGGATTGATCCGTGTTGAGATGATAACACGCGCAAAGTTGTGCAGCACACGCGGCAGGAAATTATCATCGATATGCTTTCCAAAGGTGTTGCGGTAGATCTCAACCTCGGTGTTAAGATCCATGACATAAGGGATATTGATAAACTCAATCCGGTCGCTGAAGGAGTGAAACCCCTCAATGGTTTTTTCGTCCTCCGGGTTCATCAGGGCGATGAAGAGAGACTTGACGTTCTCCTCCAGATCCTCAACCTTGTGAATCCCTTCACTGATGATGTTGTGCAGTTCGAGCAACCGGTCGGCATTATGGGACTTTACATCCATAAGCGCATAGATACCGCTGTTGGTCTTGGCAAAATTGGAATAGAGGTACTTGACCTCATTACTGTCGCCAAGCAGCATATCGATCTTGCGCTGTAGCAGTTCATTGGTCATGACGTTCTGCTTCATCGGCTTATCGCCCGGATTGAAGACCGTAATCCCCTCGCCCAGGCGTCGATTAAATCGGTAGGGACGCGCGTAAATCATCTGGTAGATATCCCTGGATGTGGGCAGACGCTGAATAAGGGCATTAAAGATAGAACTACAGATGGTGCAGGGCGTTTCACGGAATACCCAGTCATATTCCTTGTCGGTGAAGAGCTTCCATTTAAACTCGTCATTTTTAAACAGATCGTCGAAAAAGGAACGCCTGTCACCCTTTGGAATCATGAGTAGTGGATTATCATGGGAAGGACAGGATATCTCCACAAAATCCCCAGCTCGATTCAGGGGGTTTTTCATATCCGTCAGCTCGGCCTGTCCCAGTTCGTATTCGTCCAGCAGTGTAGACAGGCGATCCATGAAAGGCTTTACCTGCGTATCATTGATTTGTGCCAACACCCGCCGGTCAAGCCTCCAGACCACCTCGTAACGTGTTCCAGATTCACTGTTGGCATACTCCTCGAATTTCAGCAGCAGGTTATTGAGAAAGGTACTCTTGCCGGAACCGGGAGGTCCCCTGAAGATATACATCTTGTTCTGGCGGGCGCTCCCCTTCATTGCATCAACGTGGTTAATAAGACGGTTGGCAAAGAGCCGGTCAGCGAAAAAGGGTCGATCCGTATTTTCGGTAAAGAGGCGGCTGCAATCGTAATTAACGTAATTGATCGATTCAGGATCGTCAGGATACTCGTCCTGCCCCATGCCTACGTAGGTACGGATCATGTCGTGAAAGGTCTGGAAGATATTGCTCACGACCACCGTTGGTCTGGCCGTAAGAATATTCAGATAATCATCAAACGGAATGGTTTGGCTATGCTCTCGCTCGGTAATTTTCCGGTTGAGGTGTTTGAGGGCATTATCTATGTTCGACATATATCACCAATTAGAGTGCCTTTTTGGAAAGAACCTTTTCGTTCATCGTATATACGACACGCTGCCAGCGGATTTCACCCTCCTGCGGCTCATCACGCCTCGCGGATAATGCTTGGCCATGCACTGCGCCGGCCTCGCTGGTCTCCAGATATACCGGCCCTCCCCACAGGTATTCTATCCCCATCATAGTATTGGCTATATACTCTCGCACCAGTTGTTTCCCCTCGAATGAATGCACCAGATAGAGCGAGCCGTCGATCCCTTTGCTCATGTCAACACGGATCGCCGGTGGATGATAGAGGGAGTCCAGCGCCATCTGCCGGTAATCGTCCGCCTTGCGGCTCTTCACATAATATTGCCAAACCATCCGCTGCTGGTCGAGGCGTTTGCCCGCTACGAAAAGCTTGTGCCGGTCAAGAAAATCCTGATCCAGGTAGTTCTTGATGAAAAGATAATCGCATAGATTTTCCCGAACCTTGAAGATAAAATCCCGGCCATTGGCGACACCGGTATCGAAGTCCTTACGGGCGGCGCTGTCCGCCAGTCGCTGGAATACAAAGGAATAGCGCCCCTTGTCGGCCTGATCTTCAATATTTGTGAACAACCGCATCCCCAAGGCATAGGGGTTCATACCGACCCGCGGCATGGCAGTGACACCGGCATGAACACGTGCGAAGTCCACCTCATGCCCCTTGATCCGGTCGTCTTGCAGAAAAAGATTCTCGTGCCAGTAACTGGCCCACCCCTCATTAAGAATTTTGGTACGGATCTGAGGCTGAAAGAAGATAGAGGTCTTGCGGACTATCTCCAAGATAGATTTCATCCACGTATTCTCATCTCTGTTCAGGAATCCGGAATTATCCAGGAGAAAACCGAGCAGATCCCGGCTGGTTTTGGGCCGCGCATCTTCCATCTTGGAAAAATGTGTCTCCAGTTCCGGGTAGCGTTGCGTCGCCTCGCCAAAAAAGGTCTTCTCGGCTTGCTCGCCAAAATTTTTCAGGCATACATTATAGCGGTTGACCTCCTTGATGTAGTCACTGATCGAGACCTTCTTGACTGACTGAAGAAATACGTCGAAATAATAGTTGAGGCGGTCTGAGTACCCTGCTTCAGACGTGGTGAACAACCCCGATAGTTCACCATGAAAGTCGACCAGATTATCAATTCCACGGGCAAATTCGATCACATAATCTACCCATCGCCCCTTCTCGGCGCGGAGTTTGGCAATTACGCGCTTGTCGGAGAGGGCTTGACCGGTAAAATCATAATCCCAAGTATTGCGAAAATAGAGATTATTCTGAAAAAAGTCGATATGGGCCAGGACATGATAAAAAATCATCACATTCAGCCAGTCAGGATTGTTGTCGTTATAAAATGAAATCGGGGGCCGGGTATTGATCACCGTTTCATACGGATTGCCTGGATATAGTTCATACTTTCCCTTCTCCCGCAGCACCTCGACATCGTGGACCCAGTAGTCATATAGCGTCGGGATCATCACCTTGGGGGAAAGCTCCAGCAGATCCCGGTTGGTGACGAGATACTCCAGCGTTTCGTCGGTAAAGGAAAGACCGGCAGCCCTGGCCCGCTCCTTACACCCTTCCATGATCTGCTTGGTATGTTGATTAATCAGTTCCATGATTTTTTCCACTTGATTCGTACCACCCCGCCCTGTCTGGCGTCCCCCTCCTGATTCAGGAGGGGGACGGGGAGTGGTCACGATATCAATTTTTTGATTCCCTCGATCAGGCGCGGTTCGTCGGCATCCTCTTGCATGATATCCATCCTGATCAGTTCCGGCTTATCGCTTAACAGGCCGGAATCGTCGAGATAACGCGCCACCTCTGTCGAGCCGGTTTGCCCATGTTCGGCAATGGTCACTCCCACCCGGCTCGCATATGTCAGCATTTGTCTCAGTTCAGGGATCGCCTTCTCGCCCCCTTCATCCCAATCATCACCATCGGTTCCATGAAAGACATAAATGTTGTAGTCGTTCGCCAAACTCTCCTTTGCCACAATCTCGTTGACCATATGATAGGCACGGGAGACCTGGGTTCCACCCGCAACACGGGAGTTGTAATAGGAATAGAAGTCAGGTACTTCTCTGGCCTCGGTGTCGTGGAGGATAAAACGGGATTCCACCTGCCCCCCGTACTGATAGAGAAGCCAGCTATAGATGAGCACATGCTGGGTAACGACCAGATCGGTTACCAAGCCGGCCATGGACCCGGAGTAATCGCGCAGAAAGAAGACAAGCGCCTGGGGCTCATAGTCCTTTTCCCGGGAGAGGATGCGGTACACCTTGTCACGTGGAGCAATGAGGAACCTGGTCGGATCGATGTCAGCCACATCCGGGATGTTGCCCAAGGCAATGTTCGTCTCTACTATCTTGCGTAGAGTAGCCTTTTTATCGAGAACCTGACCAAAGCCCCGGTGTTTGTCGGTCAGGTCATAGGTGTAGCGGGTAAATGAGCGTTTCTTGCCCTTCTCCTTCAGGTTTGGCAACTGAAACTTTTCAGTAAGCGTCCTCCCCAGTTCATAGGCAGAGGATTCCATTTCATGTTTCTCCCCCTCACCCTGTCCATGCCCGGTAGCCGACTGTTCTCCCTCACCGCGAACCGGCTGTTCGCCGATGACCTCGCCCTGTTCGCCTTCTCCTGTGCCGCCTGACACACCACCATCATCCGGGGGCTTGATGGTCGAATCGTGAAATAATTTTTCCTCCACCGTGGTCGGCACAATCACCACCTTTCCCTTGCCACCTCGTCCCGGCTTTGCCAACCGTCCCACCCGAATCTTACGGGGGAAACCATCCTGCTCCCGCTGACGATCACGTTCCAGCAATTCATCCAGGGATTTCATCAGTCCGGCAACGCTGTACTGGGGGCTCACTGCCTGCCGGAGGGCTAACAGATCACCGAAGGCATAGATACTACGGTTGAATCCGGACAGGTCATCGTCCAGCGACAGATCCGGGGGTAGACCATGACCATTATCCGCAGTCGCCAGTTCGTCCCGCATCCGTGCTTCTCGCTCGGGGGAAAGGCCGTGCGCCTTCAATTCTTCCAGGTATGTTTTCAGGTCGTTTCGCATATATCCTTAAGGCCCTGATAAACTTTTAGTTCTCGTCCTCTTGTGTGCAGAAATACTCAATCGTTTTCTGCGCGCAGGTTCGGCAGTAACCCAATTTCTCCAGCATGGTCGTGATCATCCGGTCATAGAGCTTCTGGTTCTCCTCATTGGTACGGTTGGCCAATGCCCCTATCAGGCTGCCGGCGCCAGCTATATCGGACTTCAGGCGTACGTCGGTGATCGCCTTGACCAGTTCCAGATTATCCATAAAGTCATAATTGGGATCCATGGATATCTTCTGACCGTAGATTTTGCGGATGGAGGTACGGAACGACTCCCGCTGTTCTTCCGTCTTCAGCCCGATCCGTTCCTCCACACTTTTCACATAACGCTCGTCAACCTTCAATGCCCTCAGTTCGCCGGTCTGCGGATCCTTGTACTTCCACATCCTGTCCGGGCCCAGGTTCTCGGCATCGATGCCAATAATCATATTCACGTAATTCATAACATCCTTGCGGATGGCATAAGGTTCATCCATATAGGCATTGAACATCTCGGTCATTATCCGCTCGCGGTAGAGTCCCTTGGCTATCTTCAGATCCTCCAGGTACTTGGCCCGATCATTGGTATCCACCACATAATCGAGCACAACCCGCTCAAGGGTCTTGAAGACGTCGTAGGCGTACATGCAGCGGCCTTCATTGGTCTCGGAATTCTCAACCTGAAGCTGAATGGAGCGGCCAAGGCTGCGATGCCCCAGACCCTTCTGCCCGAAACGCCTGGTGATATCAGGATCCTGACCTAGCGTGTCGATCACCTCGGCCAGCGCCTTGATGCTCTTTTCACCCGCCACCTCCCCTGCGGCGAGCTTCATGGTTTCTATGGAGGTGAGTTTCTCCGATCTGGGCAGCCTGGTCAGGACAACCCCCACGGATGCCGCGTAGTTCAGGTTAGGATCCTGATGCAACGCCTCCTTGGTCAGCGTGGTCTTCGACTCGCTACCTATGGCATACGCAGTGAGTCCCGACTGGAGACGATAGTTGGTATTGTGGGATACATAACAGATGCGGCAGCGGTCAACGATCGGCGCCTCCTCCTTCTCGGCCAGAAAACGGTTGAATTCGGAGTTGTTGCTGGTCGCGATTATCAGGGAGTCAATCGGCCATTTGTAGCCATCTATCTCGATGGCCCGGTTCTGAATAACCCCTAGATATACCTGAACCAGATCCTTCTTGTTCTTGAAGATCTCGTCGGAGAAATGGATACCGCCGCCAGCGACCCGAGCCAAGGCGCCGCGCCGCAGATCGAAACGGTAGGGATTGTTGGTATCGGTGATATGCAAAAGGCGCTGGATCGACTCCTCGCCAAGCAGATCTACCGAAGATGAGGTTATCTTGTCCTTTGCCGGATACTTGCCCGTCACTGTGCCCAGGCTCTCACTCATCGGCACAGGAACGATCTCCACAAAGCCGAGCATACGCTCCAGGTTGCCATCACAGAAATCACGAATATCGTTCCAGATATAGCCGCTACAGGCGCCCATTGGGCGGTAGTTGTCGTAGAGGACATTGATAGCGGCATCATCCAGTCCGCCCTGTTCAGCCAGAAAGCGGTGATTATCCTCAGGTGCGTCGCTCAGGTTCATCGCCAGGATCAGCGGGTCTTCATAGGTCTGGGAGTCGATAACGTTGATCTTGCCGTAATGTCCCAGTTGAGCAAGACCGTTAAAGCGGAAGGTATAGCGACGGTTCCTCGGCTCCGACAGGAAGGCACGGTACTGACTGCAAAGGAACTCGACAAAAAAGGTCTTGCCGTTACCTGGTTCACCAACCAGGACAAAGGCCATCTCCTTGCTGGAGCCTCCCTCGGCGGCATCCTTCACGTAGGAAACGAAGCTGTTGATTTCGTCGAACATGCCGATGGCGTGTTTTTTGCCTGTGCGGAACAAATTGAAATCATAGGTAGTTCGTCCATTCACCACCACCTTTTCAAAACCCGCCCCAAGAATCATTCTGGCCACAGACTGAAAGGCATTCTCGAAGACCCTTTCACCTTCTTTCACCGCAACAAGATGCTGAATAAACTTCTCATGGGCCGCCATTGTAGTCCTCCGTCCGGATGTTGATGGTAATAAATTTTCTGTTAATAATTATTACTTGTCTGCTGTTTTTAGCAAGCATAATCCAGATAAAAATAAATATATGTCCCGGTCTTACCACCGGATGCCACTGCTGCATCACAAAGCGATCCGGGATTACAAAGCCATTCTATGATCACTCCACCCAGACCGAAGATTACCGCAGGACAATAAACCGGGCTGGGAAGGATGCAACTTGATTTTAAACAGGCTTTCAAGGTAAGTTGTCGTTACCGGCCACTTTAAAGCATTCGCGAGAAACCTGCCCCCATGCATATCTTAAGTATCGACACCTCCAGCTCCATCGCCAGCGTGGCGCTTGTCTCCAATGAAAAGGTCATCGCTGAATCGGTATTCCTGGCTGACAGATGCCTCTCCGCCCGGCTCGTGCCGGAGATAGAGCGTCTGCTGACAATAGCTGGACTGGTCATCGGCGAGATAGACCTGTTTGCCTGCTCCATTGGCCCCGGTTCTTTCACCGGTGTGCGAGCTGGCGTGGCCACAACCCAAGGGCTGGCCCTGGCCACTGGAAAAATGTGCGTCGGCTTCTCC
>Ga0265294_10002434_pt1 | contig 24430 bp, 27 predicted proteins | sample MunlanPumphouse3_FD_192504 | JGI IMG/M metagenome (GOLD analysis project Ga0265294, IMG submission 192504) | Groundwater microbial communities from a municipal landfill in Southern Ontario, Canada - Pumphouse #3 | ecosystem: Environmental > Aquatic > Deep subsurface > Groundwater | place... | reverse complement strand
AAAAATGGTATAATTTCTGCATGAGAACATCTCTCTTTCTTGGGAGGTACGGTGAATCATTGCAGAATCATTATACCACAAGGGCTGAGGTGTTCTCTGTTTTCATTTAACTTTACAATACGAAAATCGAAAAAAGGAGATCAACATGAAAACAGGCAAACCAAAAGATAAGAACAGCACGCAAGAGCTGATCGGTATAAGAGCATTTTCGAGAAACGGATTAATGACAAGCAAGGGCGAGCTTGTCTTTTTTGTTGTCAATCCGACCAATATATCGGTTTTGTCTCAAATCAGCATCGCCGTGAAGGTTCGGCATCTCATGCAATTGCTGACAGCACAGCCCGACTTGGATATCATCTGTATGGATGACAGCGAGTGTTTCGAAGATAGCAAGGAATACCTGAAACAGCGGTTAAAGGATGAAGAAAACTCGAAGATCAGAGCCTTGCTGCAAAAGGACTTGGCTTTTTTGGATGAAATTCAGGTCAGTATGTCCACAGCGCGGAAGTTTATGTTTGTGGTTCGGCTTAGAAACGAATCGGAGGAGCAGAGCTTTTCTAACCTCAACCGTATTGAAAAGGTCATTGCCGAACAGGGCTTTGAGGTCAAGAGGGCGTCAAAAAGTGAAATCAAGCGGTTCCTCTCCATTTATTTCGGCAGGACGGCCGCGGACGATGAGCTACCCGACTTTGATGGTGAATTTGCGTATGTGCAGGTTCAACCTGATTTGTCCCACGAACCTGTACAGGCGGGCTCTGGCGAATCCGAACGCAAGCCGGACGCGCCTGTACCCAAATGGGTTATCCCCGACGGAAGGAGGTAAGATGATGCCGGTAAAAAAGAGAAAAATCCCCGCACCGGCAGGCCGTAAGGAAGCTCTCATCAAGGATTTTTTCAATCTGATTGCGCCCTCCGTGATCAAATTTGCCCCCGACCATTATATTGTGGGCGACACTTATCGCAGCGTATGGGCGATCAGGGAATACCCGCCGACTACAAGTGACCAAGCGATACTCTGCCGGTTCGGGGAAAAGGAATCGGTCACCCTGCACATTTATTCCCGGTTCGTGGACGCGACCGAGCAGCGAAAAATCATACAGAACGCTACACGTAAAAACCGTTTAATGTCGGGCGGCACGGATATACAGGAAACGGTTGCTGCCGAGGGGAACTTGGGCGACGTGATGGAATTGCTGTCCGGCATGAGAAAAAACAAAGAACCGCTCCTGCACTGCGCCGTTTATGTAGAACTGATCGCCCGGGACTTGGATAAACTCAAGGAACTGCAATCAGAAGCCAACATGGAGCTGACCAGAGGAAAAATCACCGTCGACCGCCTGACATTACGGCAAAAAGAAGGTTTTCTCGCCGTACATCCCTGCGGCTTCAATGTGTTTGAAAAACAATTTGAACGTGTCCTCCCGGCGTCCTCCGTGGCTAACCTATACCCTATAAACTACTCAGGAAAGACTGATCCGAAAGGATTTTATGTCGGACGAGATAAATTTGGTACGAACATCATCGTGGACGTAGACCGGCGCGCCGATGACAAAACCAACGGGTCAATCCTCATATTGGGTAACAGCGGTCAGGGTAAAAGCTATCTGAATAAACTGCTGCTCACCAATATCCGGGAGAGCGGCAAAAACATTGTGCTGCTGGATCCTGAAGCGGAATATGAGGATTTGACGGAAAACCTCGGCGGTTGCTATGTAGACATTATGTCCGGCAGATATATCATCAATCCTTTGGAACCAAAATCGTGGGGCGAACAGGACGAAGCTGGGGACTCAAGCGAGCCGATTGCGTTCAGGCGGGTGACGCGGCTGTCACAGCACATCGCCTACCTCAAAGACTTTTTCCGAGCTTACAAGGATTTCACAGACAGCCACATCGACGCCGTTGAAATTATGCTGATGAAGCTCTACGCCCGATGGGGTATCACCGACACCACCGACTACAGCCGGTTGAAGCCTGCGGATTACCCGATTATGAGCGATTTATATGAATTAGTGGAGAAAGAGTATAAATCCTACGACAAGGAAAAGAAAAATCTTTACACCGAAGAATTGATCAGAGAGGTGTGCCTCGGTCTGAATTCTATGTGCGTAGGCGCTGAAAGCAAATATTTCAACGGCCACACCAATATCCTCGATGACCGTTGTATCACCTTTGGCGTCAAGGGTCTGATGGATACCAACAAGCGTTTGAAGGACGCCATGCTCTTCAACATCCTGTCCTATATGAACCACAAGCTGCTCACCGACGGCAACACCGCCGCATCATTCGATGAGCTGTATTTGTTCCTGACGCACCTGACAGCAATCGAATATATACGGAATGCCATGAAACGCTGCCGCAAAAAAGATTCGCTGATCATCATCGCAAGCCAGAATATTGAGGACTTCCTCCTCGATGGCATCAGGGAATACACAAAACCTCTGTTCAGCATCCCGACACATCAGTTCCTGTTCAATGCGGGAAACATTGATCCCCGCGCCTATATGGATGCCTTACAGATCGAGCAAAGCGAGTTTGACCTTATTAAATACCCGGAGCGCGGCGTCTGCCTTTATAAATGCGGGAACGAGCGGTATCTCCTTCAGGTGATCGCGCCGGATTACAAATCGGAGCTGTTCGGGAAAGCAGGTGGACGATAATGGCGATACCTGTTGCGGCGAAGGCTGTCGTCACCGTCCTCACCGATAAAAAGTTGCGAAAAATTGTCGTCGGAATCATCCTTGGCATCATCATTATCATCATCGCGCCGATAGCCATTCTCCTCGGCGTTATGGATACGGGTCAGAGTATGGACTGGAATTCGCCGGAAATGCAGCAGCAGATCATGGATAACATGACCGATGAGGAAAAGGCGCGATTACAGCATTTCGCTGGCGTCATGCAAAATATTGAAGATGAAATTACCGCGCAGAGTCTCTCGATAGAACCCATCAAGGCGCAGGTGATTTTTTTATCGGTCTTGATTGACCGGGAGGAAACAGACATCCTTTACGCCGATTTCATTTCCTGCTTCGCGAATGATGCGGACGATGAAACCGTTTTTAATAACCTTTCGAGTAAGTTCGGTGTGAGTTTAACGGCAGAGGAAAAAGAAAAAATCCTGCTGCTTTGCGAGAAAGCGGTGGAACATCAAAAGAAAAACACGGAGGAAAGTAACCCATGAGAAAATATAATTGCCTGACCTCTCTCGAAAAGAAGTTATCAGATGCGGCAGATGAAGTGATTTCCTGTGCCAACGCCTATGACGGCGAAGGTTCCTATCGTGCGTTGATTTCCGATCTGACACAGGCGCATGGCTTCGATGAAGTCTATATCCCGCTGCTGATCGAAATGCTCAACGAACGCTCAGACAGCATCGTATTCGAGGATATGGTCGATGAGATCATAACGTATCGGAACCAGCAGAAAGAAAAGCTTCCCGGTCCGTCACCGCTGCCGTTTTCCCCGGATCGCATGGAGCAGATACTGGACAAGGCGCTGGATTGGATCGGGAATCAGGAAAACGGCGGCGAGCTGTACAACACGCTGGTAGAGCAGTTTCATATGTCGGACGATGAAATTGCGGCGGCAGGGTTTGATTCTCTAAGCGAATACTTTTATGACCCCGCCGAAGAACCCGATATGAAATTAGAATAGGAGAGCTGGATATGAAAACAAAATTAACCATGCAGATGCCCGAAGCGCTGGGAGCCTGTGATATTGAAATCGCTGGCGTGGTAATTCTTCCGGACTATGAACATCAGGCTGTCCTTGCCACAGGACAACTGCCGGATCGGTATCGTGACCAGCTGAACAAATACACCGAAGCGGTAACAAAGCCCCGCTCTTGCATGATCTCCGAGTATAAAGCCCTGCTGGTTTTGAGTAAGGACAGCGAAAATGGCGTGGCGGTTTGCGGCAAAGATCATGTCTCCTATGCCTCTGTTTTCCCCGGCGCAAGAGAATGGCTGGATCGGCGCATATCGAAAATGGCGGACTTCATCTGCGAATTCAGTCATGTTCCCGGAGCGAAAATGCCGCACCGATATGAGCTGGAGCGATTAAATGAACTTTTTGATACAACCGTTGCAGCCGACAACGGTACAGGAGAGCTGCTTCTCAAGGAATTGCAGGAACGGGGTGAAATAGCCGACATCATCATGCACGAGGACTGTTTTGAGATCAACTATTATCTTGATAATGTGCAGGAATGCGTTCCTCTCAGTGAACGGTTTCTGTCACTAATGGGATTAATCGGCTGCAATCTGGAGGATTTTCACTTGTGTCATTGCGATGAGGAACATGACCTTGCCACCATCGTGGAGCTGTATCCCGACACCCTGACCGAGCAGGGCCGGAAGGATTGGGCGGATGTGCTGGATGCAAAGGTGGAGCGCATCTATAACGGCTATTACGGTATCCAAGCAGACGTCTCCGGCTGTGACGCCGAACGGCTTCAGGATTTTTCGTATATGCTGGCGGGACATTGCTCCGCCCGTGACTATGACCGCTGGGTCAATTCCGACGACGGCTATCATGACAAAGTCAAGCCGGACGAAGAAGAATCCTCCGGGATGACCATGCAGTAGGAGGACACCGTCATGCCGAAAAGGAAACCTCAGATTAACTATGTCGCCGAGCTTCAAAAAGACCATGAACGGTGGGTGTATCTATATGAACACGGTGGATCCGATCCTTTTTGGTCGGACGGTTGTAACCTCGGTCTTGTTCGCAACCATATAATCAACGACCGTCGCAGAATCGAGGAAAACTACGCGCCGGAGGACTATCCCGATATTTATTTCAAAGAGATTCCACCCGAAGTGGATCGGGATTATATGGCGCGACCTGATGAAATTCGGGCGGCGGCCAAAGTGTCTCTGGCGAGGTATAAAGCCGATCCCAACTACCAATATATCTGCCATCACCGCGATGACTTCTCGTCGGGGACACAGAAAAAACTATATATCGATGCCGTTATCGGCTACGCAACCGGACTGGAACATTTCATAAAACAAGATGATCTTGTCGCCATGCGGCGGCATGAACGCGCAGAATCGTATCTGGAATCCTTTGAGGATTGCGTCCGCAGGATGCAGGAAATACCGACTGAGGAAGTTCAGATTTCACTGTTTTCCTCCTCTGCCAGTGGCGTTGATGAACCTTGCGCGGATAATTTTGACAAGGATGAGGGCGAAGAATTCGGCGGCATGACTATGATGTAAATAATATTTTGGAGGATGAATATGAAGAAATCTACCGTAACCATCACCTATAATGAGGAAAAGCTGAATGCAATCCGGCTTGCTCTCGCGGAAAAAGACCTCGATCTGGACGAAGAACTGAACGGCGTCCTCGATACGTTTTATAAGAAAAATGTTCACCCTGCCGTTCGGACGTATATCGAAAGCAAAGATGCAGACTCGCATACAGTCCCGGCGAATCGACACATGAAACCGAGGAAAGAACCGACCAATGGCTGATGATACCGGCATCACCTTATGGGGATGCAGTAACCACCTGTCGCGCCCTGTGTGCGATTTTGAGCGCGCGGTAGGAATAACACACACCGCCCGCGGTTGAAGCAACCGTTGGCGGTTTGTGCGCCCTTTGTGAGCAACCGGGAACAAAGGGCGGGAACAGCTATTTTCAGAAGCCTGTATGCCAACCCCGAATACGCAAGTAAAACTGACCGGGTTCTGAAACAGGATAAAGACTCTGTCAGGCTGAAGCCCGACAGAGTCGATTCACACCGTCCGGCAACGCCGGTCGGGATTTCGATTCCTGTTAGGGTTTTTATTATTTGCGGATTTTCCGTTAAAAAGGGCTGCGAACACGCATAAACACAAGCAAATTGATTGTCAGGAGGAAGAAAACCATGTCATCGGATAATATCACCACAGGAATCTATATCGACCGGGATCTCCCGGATATTATTACCTCTTACCTCAAACCAGCCAATTGCCGATCACGCAATGAATTCATCAACCAAGCCATCCGACATTATATCGCCTATCTCCAAAAAGAAAAGGACAACGAATTTTTGACGCCTGCGCTGGAGTCGGTGCTGTCCGGCATGATCGGCGATACCGAAAACCGGCTGGCGCGGATCCTTTTCAAACTGGCGGTTGAGCTGTCCATGATGATGCACATCACCGCCAGTCAGTTTGAGATAGACGACGCCGAGGTAGAACGACTGAAAATATTTTGCGTGGACGAGGTGTCCCGGCTGAACGGAAAGATCAGTTTTGAAAATGCCCACCGACATCAGAACGGTTGATCCCGATGGCAAAAATCATTCTCAAAAGCCCCTACCTCAAACCCGCCGCCAAAAAGCATATCGTAAACTACCTCCGGTATATCGCCACCCGGGAAGGTGTCGAACGGCCGCAGGCCGACAACCGGCAGCTCCTCTCGGCAACCAAGTTTCAGAAAAAAACCGTAGCGCAGCTTATACGGCAATACCCGGATACGTCTGAGTTTTACGAGTATGAGGATTACCTCAAAAATTCTACGCGAGAAAACGCGGACGAATTCATTCTGCGCGTCGCCGAAACACACACGGAGCTATTTGAAAGCCGGGAAAAGTATGTGGACTATATCGCCACCCGCCCCGGCACGGTGTATCTTGCCGGCCACGGCCTGTTCAGCGACGCCGGTAAAGTGGTGGTGCTGGAGCAGGCTGCCGATGAGGTGTCCGCTCATACCGGAAATGTCTGGACACACATTATCTCCCTGCGCCGGGAGGATGCCGAGCGGCTTGGATATGACAATGTCGAAGCGTGGCAGGAGCTGCTGCGGAGTCAGAGGAATCTGATCGCCAAGAATATGAAAATTCATCCGAACAATTTCCGTTGGTACGCCGCCTTTCACCAAAAAGATCATCATCCTCATGTTCACATGATCGCTTTTTCCTCCGACCCTGCCGAACCGTGGCTGACGGAAGACGGAATCAAGAATATCAAAGAGGCGCTGGCACAAAGAATATTCAAAAACGATTTGGAACAGACCTATCAGCGGCAAACAAAGCACCGCGATACTCTCCGTCAGGACAGCCGCGTGATCGCCGCTGAAATCGTCCGGCAGATCAATTTCGGTAAATATAACAATCCGCTTATAGAGGACTTGCTCACCAAGCTGGCCGGCCGGCTGCGGCAGTTATCGGGTAAAAAAGTGTACGGGTTTCTGCCGCCCGATCTGAAAGCCACCGTCGATCGGATCGTGAATGAGCTTACGAAAGACGAACGCATCGGCAGACTGTATGATTTATGGTACGAGCAGAAATTTGAAACGATCCGAACCTATACCGATACCATGCCGGAGAAGCTTCCCCTATCACAAAATGACGCATTCAAGCCGATCAAAAATTTTGTAATCGGGGAAGCGATGAACATCGCCTTCGATCGGCTGACCTTTGAGGAAGCGTCAGATGAAGACCCGCAAACCGACATCTCTGGGGAATCTGAATTAGACGAACCGGATCCTCTGACGCCTGACAATGCATCCGACACACAGACCGAAAGCAAAGCCGCCCTCTACCGGCGCGCCAAATTATTGCTGGATATTGATTCCTCAGAGTACGACCCGCAGGAAGCCGTTCGGCTGCTGATCCAGTCAGCGCAGCGGGGCTACGAGTGGGCACAGTATCGTCTCGGAAAGATTTTTATATCAGGCGACCCGGTAGAAAACGCCGCTCATAGCGGCGCGGATGTGGACTACGGTCTGAAATGGCTGTGGGAAGCCGAAGCGCAGAATAACCAATATGCGCAAATTCTGCTCGGGCGCACTTATCTTAAAGGTGAACTGGTTGTGCAGGATATAGGTCTGGCTGAATCAATGTTTGCATTCGCCGCCGATCAGAACAATGCCGACGCGCAGTATGCGTTGGCGAAAATGCATCTGAATGGTTTGGCTGAACACAGCAGTATTTTTCAGGCAAAGGAATTGCTCGGTGCCTCCGCCGATGGCGGTAACGAATGGTCACAGTACACACTCGGCAAGATGCTCGTGAAAGGCGATTTGATCCCGAAGGATATTCGTCGCGCCGAGCAGCTTCTGCTATTAGCTGTCCAGCCCCGCCCCTCACATGACGGCTCTGGCAAAATGAAGCCGATAAATCAATACGCCGCATATCTTCTCGGCAAGCTGTATCTGTCAGAGGATGGTCTCCCAAAAGACGCGGCAAAGGCGGTCTGTTTTCTCAGCGACTCCGCGGCGCAAGGAAATCAGTGGGCGCAATATCAGCTTGGCAAGATGCTGCTCTACGGCAAAGAAGTGGAGCAGAACATCACGCGCGGGCTGGCCTTGCTGGGCGAAGCGTCCCGGCAGGGCAATCTTTATGCCGACAAAATGATAGAAAACTTTGCCCGTTGCCGTTCCCAAACAAAAGCGGGCGCGGCGCTCGGATCCCTGCGCCTGCTCGGCCACTTTGCCCGGATTATGAAAAACCGCCTCGACGATGAAAATCGCCGGGACGGTAATACAGGATTGATTGAGAAAAAATTGCGACAGCAAATCGCATTAAAAAAGGAGGCCCATGGTCTCAAGTTAGGAGGTTAAGCATGAGAACAAAATACATTCCCTTCACTGAAGCGCAAAGACAGGCGGCCAAGCAGACCGATCTGGCCGCTTTTCTGCAAGGCCGCGGAGAGAAAATAAAACGCTCCGGAAGTGAGTACGAATGGGTCGGCCATCATATCACTCTGCGCGGCAACCAGTTTTATAATCACTATGAGCAGCGTGGCGGCAATGCGGTGGATTTTGTGCAGGAGCAGTATGGACTGTCCTACCCTGAAGCTGTCCAATTGCTTCTTGGAATGAAGAATGACACGGATATTATTCCAAACAAGGGCGATCCGCTGCACCAAAAATGTCGTGTGACGGATCGTCTGCCGCTTCCTGAAAGGAAACCTTTCGAACTGCCTCCCGCCCATGATAATATGCGACGAGTTTATGCCTATCTTATCAAGCAGCGGTGCATCAGCCGAGATATCATTTATTATTTCGCCCATCGCGAGTTAATATACGAAGACGCGCAATATCACAACGCGGTATTCGTTGGCATAGATAAAGATGGAAACCGCTCGCCATGCCCACAAGAAATCCACCTCACTGAACGACAGCAGCTTCCGCGCCAACCAGACCGGCTCGGAAGCTGATTTTTCGTTTCATCATATCGGAGGAAGCGATACGGTTTATGTGTTTGAATCGCCGATAGATATGCTCTCGTTTCTGACACTGTATCCGAAAGGCTGGCAGCAGGACAGCTATGTCACCCTTTGCTCGGTGGCCGACCGCGCGTTATTCCGGCAATTGGAGAATCATACGAACCTGCAAAAAATTGTTCTCTGCCTCGACAATGATGAAGCCGGACGTCAAGCGACTGAACGAATCGCGGCGAAGCTGTCCGAAAAGGGCTACGCCGATGTGTCGGTTTTGCTCCCGGCGCTCAAGGACTGGAACGAAGCAGTGCAGGCTGATTGTGGCAAAATGAAAACCGCTCCTATTGAGGAGGCGTCATGCGGAATGGTGATGCAATGAAAAAGACGGCGGGATCCTCCGCCGTTTTCCTCATTTTTTATGTTTCGTCTTGACATAGTGAATGTAGTCGCGGATTTCTTTGATCGCTTCAGGCGGCAGATCGTCGGGAATCGGGAATCCTTTCCCGCCTCCGATTGGCCGCTCATCATCGATCAGCCCTAACAGGTAATCCAGCGAAACATTAAAGAGCTTAGCAATTTTCACTTTCATAGCATCGTCAGGGGTACTCTTTTCTCGTTCATAGGACGAAACAGTATAAAAAGAGATGCCAAGCTTTTTGCTCAAATCTTCCTGACTCATATTTGCATCTTTTCTCAGGTCAGCAAGTCGCTCACCGATCATTTATCATCACCGCCTCAATATAATTATAAGGATTTTACGAGTTCACCTAATTAAATTGGGCGAATTTACGAATATTGTATTGATATTTGATTGAACCTTGCGTATAATCGGAGTAGGTTGTGTGAATCATGCGAGTGAAAGAAGAGGAAGTTAAATGAACATGAAAAAAATCTATAAACAGATTTCTAAAAAGCACGGAGTGAGCGTGTCAGACGTGAAAAGGGATATGCAGGCGGCCATCAACGCGGCGTATGCCAATCCGACCTTTTACGCCGATTGCGTGGTAAGGGAAAAAGAAATACCTACGCCAGCGGAATTTGTTCGGCATTTATCAAACAGGGTCTCTTCGATGACAGATTCCGAATCGGATAAATCATGATGACCCACACCGCCTGTTTTACCGGGCATCGAATCCTGCGGCGTGAGCTAATCCCAAAAATTGAAGCTGCATTGGAATCGGTCATGGAAACATTGATCGCAAGAGGGATCATTTATTACGGCTGTGGCGGCGCAATAGGCTTCGATGCCATCGCGGGGACCGCCGTTCTCAAAATGAAAGAACGCTATCCGCAGATTCGCCTCATTATGGTTTTACCCTGTGAAAATCAGGACATAAAATGGAATCCGGCAGACAGAGAGAATTACCGGCGCTTGTTGGATGCGGCCGATAAAAGAGTTTATCTGCAAAAGGATTATGATGATCAATGTATGCTCCGGCGCAACCGCCATCTGGTAGACAATAGTGTTGTCTGCATTGCCTATCTGACAAATGACCGCGGGGGTACGGCCTACACGGTGCGGTATGCGGCAAAACAGGGAAAAGAAACGATCAATCTCGCCGAGAGCTTGTAGGCGTTACCGGCTATACAATTTGTAGTACCCTTTACATACAAAAATAATGTAAGGGGTGTTATATATGGGCAATATCGGTCTTTTAATTTTCATTGGTGTAATCATGTTCGGGGGCTTAAGTCTGATCCCGCTGCTGGCGCACATCTATAACCTTAACGGAATCAAATCCAAAACGGTGGGCGACGGACAGCACGGCACCGCGCGGTTCGCGTCCCGATCGGAGCTGCGGCAAACCTATAAAGAAATCCCATTTGAGCCAGAGCTGTGGCGGCAGGGCAAAAATAGGCCGGTGACACAAGGAATTGTGGTCGGCTGCAAGGACAAGGGCGGCGCGACGGTTGCGATGGTGGACGAGGGCGACGTCCACGCCATCATGGTCGGCGCAGCAGGCTGTGGAAAAACAGCCTTTTTCCTATACCCAAACATCGAATATGCCTGTGCCTGCGGAATGTCGTTCCTTTCGACCGATACTAAGGGCGACATTGCTCGAAATTACGGGAATATCGCCAAAGAGCATTACGGTTACAATGTAGCAATGATCGACCTCAGAAACCCCACCCGGTCAGACGGAAATAATCTTCTGCACCTGGTCAACAAGTATATGGACGAGTACCTGAAGCGTCCCGACGACATCGCTCCCAAAGCGAAAGCTGAGAAATACGCCAAGATCACCGCCAAAACCATTGTCAGCGCGGATGGCGATAATGCCAGTTACGGGCAAAACGCTTTCTTCTATGATGCTGCCGAGGGTCTCTTGACCGCCGCAATCCTGCTGATTGCCGAGTTCGCACCGAAGGAACAACGGCACATCGTATCGGTTTTTAAACTGATCCAAGACCTCCTCGCGCCGTCCGGCGTCAAAGGTAAAAATCAATTTCAACTTTTGATGGAGCGCCTGCCAAGTGAGCATAAGGCAAAATGGTTTGCAGGAGCCGCTTTGAACACGGGCGATCAGGCCATGCAATCCGTCATGAGTACGGCGCTGTCACGACTAAACAGTTTTCTCGACTCGGAATTGGAACAGATTTTATGCTTTGATACGGCGATTGACGCGGAAAAATTCTGCAACGAAAAGTCTGCCGTGTTTGTGATCATGCCGGAGGAAGACCCCAATAAATTCTTCATGATCAGCCTGATCATCCAGCAGCTATATCGTGAAATACTTTCAGTAGCTGATGCAAACGGCGGTAAGCAAGAACCGCGTCATGTTTTATTGTGATGAATTCGGAACACTGCCGCCCATAAATTCAGCAGAGATGATGTACAGTGCCAGCCGGTCTCGCCGGTTGTCCATAATCAGCATCATCCAAAGTCATCTTCAGTTGGAAAAAAATTATGGCCGTGAGGGAGCTGCTATCATCATCGACAACTGTCAGCTTACCATCGCGGGTGGTTTTGCGCCGGGGAGCGAGAGCGCCGAGATCATCAGCAAGGCAATGGGAAGCCGAACGGTTATGTCCGGATCCGTCAGTCGGAGCAAAAATGACCCGTCACAGTCTTTACAGATGATCGAGCGTCCACTCATGACGCCCTCCGAGCTGAAAGCTATGAAAAAGGGGCGGTTCATTGTACTGAAAACAGGTACAAATCCGTTTGTCTCGAAACTGAAGCTGTTTTTCAAGTGGGGAATTCAGTTTAACGAAGAAAATCCATATACCGTCGCGGACAAGGGGTCGAGGGCGGTAGCCTATGTATCCAAATCGCAAATTGAAGATGCCATTATTCTGAAGTTCCCCCCGCCTGTCAGTCCGAAAGCTTCCAACCCGCCCACAGACCGCCACCGTATGCCTCCGCAGCCGAAAGGTGCTGCCGGCAATGCCGAGGATGGCGATGATAGCGGCGCAGATATGACACCGCGCCATCGAAAGGTTGGGAGCAGCCAAAAAGTAAAAATGTAAGGAGAAATACGATGCCTTATTTTAATCACATTTATGCCGACGATCAACTCCCGAACAGAGCGAAGCTGGTCTATGTTTATCTGCATGACCGGATGGACGGTGAGAAAAAGACATGGCCGGGGATCAACCGAATCGCCGCTGATTTATCCCTGTCCCGCAGCACGGTTAAACGCGCTATTGCCGATTTGGTGAGGTCAGGGTATGTGCGAAAGGAGGCGGCCTACAGGGAAAATAACCGGGGGCAGACATCCAACCGTTATTATGTGGAAAAATAAAAATCCGATGCGGCCGCGGAAAGTAAGGATTTTAAGCAGAATTCCCCTGAATTTTTCTCCTTTGAAATATGCGGCATGAAAAAACAGAATCGTCCGCCAAGGAACCATTGCGCCTTATCGGTGACCTTGGGGGAAGCTCATGATGAACCTCCTTGAAAATCCCAATCTAAGAGAAATTACTACCAGAGAGAAAACAAAGATAAGGTCCGACTGTAATAAAGTAAATTTAAAAAGACAACGAAAAACAGCGGGAGAAGTTTTTATGCTTCTTCCGCCGTTCTTGCTTCAACGATTCCTTTCGCAGTGGATTCAAGGATTATCAAATCCTTTTCGTTACATAAATCTAACAGGTTATCTAATTGCCTACGCCGGGTGCTTTTCTTTATTGGTTTATTTGGAAAAAGATATTGATCAACTGATATGTTAAAAAGCGTAACCAGTTCATAAAAAACTTGGAAGCTCGGATGCTGCCCTTTATTTTCAATGGACATAATATAGCGCGGTGCTAAGTCTACCATTTCCGCCACTTGTTCCCTTATCCACCCTTTATCTTCACGAACTGCCTTGATAGCCTGTCCAATGGCTAAAAAATCATATTTTTTCTTTTCTCTATGCATTGGAATATCACCCCTTATCATTTTACTGTTCCTACTAATAAAAATAAACGATTACACACAGTACAGAGGGTGACTTATCCCATCCTATCCAGTGCCAAAAACTTATATTTAAGCTTGCTTCATAATGAAAATACATTTAAAAAAGTTCACAAACTTATTCTTGACTTTTGTATTCAAACGCAGCACACTATTAACGGGGTTAATTATCGTAGCCGTTGAACATGCGTTAAAAAATAAACGCATATGACATGACTAAGATTGGAGGTTTTGACATGTCAATGAAAGAAAATGAAGAAAAATTATCATATGAAGAGAAAGCATTTATTACCTTTAATGAAATGATGTCAAACAACCAAAAGGATATGCTGGAAAGCATGAATAAAGCAAATAAAGGAGAGCTTTTTGTTTTACATTTTTTAACCATGCGTAATGAAGAGGTATTCCCTTCGGAAATAAGCATTGCGTTACGCGTTAGCACAGCAAGAATATCTGCATTACTCGGCAATCTGGAGAAAAAGGGCCAGATTGAACGGGAAATTGATAAAACTAATCGCCGCAATATTCTTGTAACAGTTACCGAGGACGGACGAAAACGTGTCAGAACTGAAATGAAAGAGATGCAAAAGAGTATGTCGCGGGTGTTTACAGAAATGGGCGAAGCAGATACGGCGGAATTTCTCCGGTTATCAAAGAGATTTTTTAAGCTCTTGCAGAAATATATGCCCAGTAACCAAGAAGAAGGTGGTTTTCAAGATGGTTAAATTGATACCCCCAATGTAATCGCTTAGTTTTTATACGGACAATATTGTCCGTATAAAAAAGCCTTATTGCTAACCGGGTTCGCAACAAATATGGTTTTCAAACCCTATCAAAATGAGCGAAGGGGTCAATTTTTTATGAATATTAAAGTTGTATATCATTCAACTACTGGCAGAACAAGAAAACTTGCAAAGGCAATAGCGGATACTCTCGGTACTAAAGCTAATCAGATAGAAAAGACAAAGTTTTCTTTTAATGAACCTTTAGACATTCTGTTTATTGGCAGCGGTATATATGGCGGCAAGCCCCATAAAAAGGTTATTTCCTTTATTGCAGGGTTAAATCCTGACATTATAAAAAACGTTGCGGTCTTTGCTACATACAGTGGTATGGACAAAATCGGGGCTGACATGAAGAAGCGTTTAAAAGAAAAACATTTGGAAGTTATCGGCAAGCCGTTTATTTGTAAAGGGCAAGCATGGCTGTTCATAAATCGTAATCGCCCGAATGAAGCAGATTTAAAGGAAGTCCGCAAGTATGCAAGAAGTATAGTCAACAAAGTAAGCGATAAAATGCGCTAAGGAGAATATAGAAGTGAATTATTTATTGATTGAAAGCCATCCCTACGAAGGCAGCTTTAACGCTGGGGCTGCTAAACTTATAAAAGATACGGCGATACAAAAGGGGCATACAGTGAACAGTATCAATCTTATCGATGACAGATTTAACCCGGTTATGTATGCGAATGACCTGTTGTTATGGAGCCGTGGACAATTTGCTGACCCGTTGGTAAAGAAATATCAGGATGAAATTGCCAAAGCAGATGTTTTAGTATTCCCCTTTCCTATTTGGTGGGGAACTATGCCCGCTGTGTTAAAAGGCTTCTGTGATAAAGTCTTATTGCATGGATGGGCTTATGAATACGGAGAGCAGGGTGAGTTAGTTGGAATGCTTACAGATAAAAAAGCCATTGTAATTACAACAATGCAAACGTCTTCCAGCGTATTTGAAACGTATTTCAACAACCCTGTAGACGGAGGATTTATTAAAGATACGCTGCAAACTTGTGGGATTGAAGTTATAAAATATCTTCAAATTGATAATATCGTATCCGGTGGCAGAAATAACGCCGAAATTAAAATGAAAGAGATAGAGGGTCTTATTTCTTAGTGAAATCAAAATGAAGGCCAGTGAAAACAGAGTGAATTTTTATATGATTAGGAGCAATAAATTTATATGATAAAAATCTTTAAATATCTCAAGCCGAAAGAATGGCTAATGGCGGGCATTAGTTTGCTCTTTATTATCATGCAGGTTTGGCTTGACCTCAAACTTCCTGATTTTATGTCGGAGGTAACAAAACTAACACAGACAGCGGGCAGTTCTATGAGCGAAATATGGCTCAACGGCGGCTATATGCTTTTATGCGCGTTGGGAAGCCTCGCGGCGGCGATTGTCGTCGGATATTTAGCCGCAAAAATTGCAGCCACATTTTCGCAAAGACTGAGGAGCCTGTTATTTAATAAAGTTGAATCTTTTTCCATGGAAGAAATCAATCGATTTTCCACATCTAGTCTGATTACGCGCTCTACAAATGATATTACACAAATTCAGATGCTAATTGTTATGGGGCTGCAATTAGTTGTTAAAGCCCCGATCACAGCAGTATGGGCTATTACTAAGATCGCTGGCAAAGGGTATGAATGGTCGGTTGTTACAGGTATCGGCGTTTTGATTGTGCTTACAATGGTCACATTATTGATGATCTTTGTAATACCAAAATTCAAAAAAATGCAGACTCTTACTGATAATATAACCCGTGTAACAAGGGAAAACCTCACGGGCCTGCGTGTCGTCCGAGCTTACAATGCCGAAGACTATCAAGAAAGTAAATTTGAAACAGCCAACGAAGAGCTCACACACACGCAATTATTCACCAACCGTGCTATGTCGGTAATGATGCCTACTATGACTATCATTATGAGCGGGCTATCGCTTGCCATCTACTGGATAGGTGCATACCTAATTGATGCGGCGGGTGCGGCGGATAAGCTGACGATATTCTCCAATATGGTTGTTTTCTCAAGTTATGCTATTCAGGTCATTATGTCATTCATGATGCTGGTGATGATCTTTATTATGTTGCCCCGTGCCAGCGTTTCGGCGAAACGTATTAATGAGGTTCTTGATACTGAGCCTAAAATCGTGGACGGCGACAGAACAGATGGGGAACCAGGCATAGTTGGCGAGGTCGAATTTAGATCTGTCAGTTTCAAATATCCTGATGCAGCAGAGTCTGTACTCGATAATATAAGTTTTACGGTGAAGCGGGGCGAAACGGTCGCCTTTATTGGTTCTACTGGAAGCGGAAAGTCAACTCTAATAAACCTTGTTCCCCGTTTCTTTGACGCAACTGAAGGCGAGGTGTTGATTGACGGCGTAAACGTGAAAGAGTATAAGCTGGAATCGCTCCTTAACAAAATTGGTTATGTGCCGCAAAAAGCAGTGATGTTCAAAGGGACAGTCAATTCTAATGTAAATTATGGCGAAAATGGAACGGATGAATCCGTAGAACAGGATGTCAAATGGGCCGTCGATATCGCACAGGGCGCAGATTTTGTTGAAAAAATGGAGAATCAATACGAGGCAGATATATCTCAGGGCGGCACAAATATATCTGGTGGTCAGAAACAACGGCTCGCTATTGCTCGTGCTGTCTATCGTAGACCGGAAATATATATATTCGATGACTCGTTTTCAGCACTCGATTATAAGACAGATCGTGTTTTACGGAGTGTGCTGAAAAAGCAAACCGCAGGAACAACCAGCTTAATTGTTGCGCAGCGGATTGGCACCATTATGGACGCGGATCAAATTATTGTGCTGGATGAAGGCAAAATTGTCGGTAAAGGAACCCATAAGGAATTACTCCGCGACTGTGCCGTCTATAAAGAAATTGCAACATCCCAATTAAGCGAGGAGGAACTGATATCATGAGTGAAAACAACACAAGAACTCAAAATAGCGCCTCTATGGGTGGTATGAGAGGGGGACCCGGTTCTCGTGGCATGGGAATGAGTATGGGCGGCGAAAAAGCAAAAGATTTCAAAGGTGTATGGCGAAAACTAATTCGTTATTGTAAAAACTATATACCTGCTATATTGATTGCCCTTGTGATAGCAGCTTTAGGTACGGTGCTACAAATTGCCGGACCGAATCAGCTTGGAAAGATGAGTAATGAAATCCAAAAAGTAATAGAAGCTCTCATTAAAGAGCAGCGCGTAATTGGAATAGATTTTACCATTATATCTAATATCGGCATACTGCTTGTTTTCTTTTATGCAGCATCAGCTATATTCAGCTTTACAGAGAATTTTATGATGGCGACTATTACTGCCAAAATATCTAAAAATATGAGAACGGGCGTTTCTCAGAAAATTAACAAGCTGCCTTTTAAGTATTTCGATAAAACAAGCTATGGGGACGTAATCAGCCGGGTGACAAACGATGTTGATGCCATCGGGCAGACATTGAACCAAAGTCTTGATATGCTGGTAAGAGCAATCACAATGTTTGTCGGCTCCTTGATTATGATGTTCTACAATAGCTGGATACTGGCACTTGTTGCTATAAGCTCTACTATTATAGGATTTGTGTTAATGATGGTCATTATGAAAAAGTCCCAAAATCACTTTAATACGCAGCAGCAAGGGTTGGGTGACATTAATGGTCATATTGAGGAAATTTACTCAGGACACAACGTTGTTAAGGCATATAACGGCGGAAAAGAAGCAAAAAAGGTTTTTGAAGGTATTAATGAATCCCTTTATGACAGCGGCTGGAAATCTCAGTTTATGTCTGGTTTAATGATGCCCATTATGAACTTTATCGGAAACTTTGGTTATGTAGCTGTGTGTGTTGTGGGGGCAATACTTGCCATGAACGGTACAATTAAATTCGGTGTAATTGTTGCTTTCATGCTGTATGTTCGTTTATTTACACAACCGTTATCACAACTTGCTCAAGCTATGCAGCAACTCCAAAGAACAGCCGCTGCAAGCGAACGTGTCTTTGAATTTTTAGAGGAAGAAGAATTGACTGATGAAAGCCAAAAACTCAAAAGGTTAGAGAATATAAAGGGCGAAGTAGAATTTAAGGATGTTTACTTTGGCTATGAAAAAGATAGAATTGTTATCAATGGATTTTCCGCAAAGGTGAAAGCTGGACAGAAAGTCGCCATCGTCGGGCCTACTGGGGCAGGAAAAACAACAATGGTTAATCTGCTCATGCGTTTTTATGAAATTGACAGTGGCGAGATTTGCATAGACGGCATACCGATTAATCATGTCACAAGAGAAAATGTACACGACCAATTCTGTATGGTACTTCAAGATACATGGCTTTTTGAAGGAACCATTAAAGAAAATATTATATACAGCAAACAAGGCATTACAGATGGCGAAGTCATTGCCGCTTGTAAAGCTGTTGGTATTCATCACTTTATACGGACGCTTCCGCAGGGCTATGATACTGTATTAAATGACAAGGCTAATGTTTCGGCGGGACAAAAACAACTTATTACGATTGCACGTGCCATGATTCAAAATTCACCACTTCTTATATTGGATGAAGCGACAAGCTCGGTAGATACTCGTACTGAACTGCTGGTACAAGAAGCGATGGATAAGCTAACAAAAGGCCGCACATCCTTTGTTATTGCGCACAGACTTTCCACAATTAAGAACGCCGATATGATCCTTGTAATGCGAGATGGCGATATTGTAGAAAGCGGTAATCACAAGGAATTGCTGGACAAAGGTGGCTTTTATGCAGAGCTTTACAATAGTCAGTTTGAAACAGCAGCGTAAACACATCAAATCAATAGAACGAAGAGGAGAATTTTATCTATGTTACAAATCAAAGGTATTCGCAAGCAATATATCACTGGTGATTTAACACAGGATGCGTTAAATGACGTCACCCTAAGTTTGAGGGACAGTGAGTTTGTTGCCGTTCTCGGACCCAGCGGTTCGGGCAAGACCACTCTTCTGAACATCATCGGAGGTCTTGACCGCTACGACAGCGGGGATATGATTATCAACGGCATTTCCACAAAAAAATATAAAGATAGGGATTGGGATTCCTACCGAAACCACTCAATAGGCTTTGTGTTTCAAAGCTATAACCTGATTCCGCACCAATCAATACTATCTAATGTAGAACTCGCTTTGACTATTTCCGGAATATCCAGGGGTGATCGTCGAAAACAGGCCAAGGCTGCGCTTGAGCAGGTCGGGCTTGGCGACCAACTTCACAAGCGCCCCACCCAAATGTCAGGCGGTCAAATGCAGCGTGTGGCGATTGCCCGCGCCCTTGTCAACAACCCCGACATTCTTTTGGCGGACGAGCCAACGGGCGCGCTGGATACCGATACCAGCGTGCATATCATGAATTTACTGAAGGAGGTCGCAAAAGACCGCCTTGTCATCATGGTTACCCATAACTCCGAGCTTGCCGACAAATACGCCAACCGTATTGTAAAATTACGCGACGGTAAGATTATAGATGATTCAAACCCATATGAGATCACTATCGCTGGTCCTGCGCCCGTACACAAAAATTTGGGGAAAGCGAAAATGTCGTTTTTCACGGCCTTATCACTTAGCTTGAATAATCTGATGACGAAAAAAACGCGTACTTTTCTTACCTCTTTTGCGGGAAGTATCGGCATTATTGGTATTGCTTTGATACTGTCACTTTCAAGCGGTATGCAAGGCTATATTAATAGAATGCAGGAAGATACTCTGTCAACCTATCCACTTCAAATTCAAAGCGAATCAATGGATATTGGTGGCATGATGTCCGCTATGATGGGTTCTAATAAAATAGATCGAACTGGGCGTGATTCCGATGCAATTTACTCCGGCAACATTATGAGTGATATGATGAAATCCGTATCGGCTCAAATGAGTAAAAACGACTTAAAAAGGTTTAAGTCTTATTTGGACAGCGCAGATGGTCAAAAAATTAAAGACCTTACAAATACCATTCAATACGGATATGACCTTGATTTGCAAATTTACAAAGCCGACACAACCAACGGTGTGTTAAAGGTAAATCCGAGTAATATCTTCGCGCAGATGATGGGTATGGATGCAGATGCCATGAGTGGAAGTCCTATGGGCGGTGGCAGTAATCCAATGTCTGGAGGCGCTATGGGCGGAATGTCTATGGGTGGCGGCAGCAACCCGATGTCAATGATGAATACCGATACATGGACAGAAATGATTGGCAATGACGAACTTCTGCAAAAACAATACGATGTTTTGGCTGGTTCGTGGCCGAATGAATATAACGAGGTCGTGCTTGTTGTCGATGAGAATAACGAATTGAGCGACACCGTGCTGTATTCGCTTGGTATATTGGATCAAGAGAAATTAACGAGCATGATGGAGAAAATCCAAAAAGGCGAAACAATCGAAGCAACAGAGATTACAAAATACACCTACGACGATTTATTAAACCTTTCTTTCAAACTGGTGCTAAATACGGATATTTACGATAAAGAGGACGGTTTATGGGTGGATAAAAGCGATAAAGAAGCCTTTATGAAACCCGTTATCAATGACGCGCTGGAAATTAAGATTGTCGGTATTCTGCGCCCCAACGAAGAAATTACCGCGGCTTCTATCAGCGGCGCAGTTGCGTACACATCCGAATTGACCGAATATGTCATTGATAAAATTTTAGACAGCCAAATTGTCAAAGATCAACAAGCAGATCCTGAAACAAATGTTTTTACGGGAATGCCCTTTGATATAAAAGATTATACGCAAAACCTCACAATGAATGATGTGAGCAACTATATAGCAACACTCCCCCCTGCACAACAGGCGCAAATGGGATCCTTACTCCAAACCATGAGTGAGGAAGAGATCCTTACCATGTTTGCCGATATGATGAAGGACAGTGCGGGCAATGCGACAACCTATGAGGATAATCTGACCCGTTTCGGTGTTGTTGACCTGAAAAATCCAAGTGCCATAAATATTTATCCAAAGGATTTTGAGGCAAAGGATCAAATTGCATCCTATATTGAGGATTACAATACACAGCAAAAGAATGATGGACATGAGGAATATGTTATCAGCTACACGGATATGATGGCAATTATGATGTCGTCCGTAACTTCGATCATTGATATTGTCACCTATATCCTGATTGCATTCGTCGCCATTTCCTTAGTAGTATCCTCTATTATGATTGCTATTATCACCTTTATTTCAGTGCTGGAGCGCACAAAAGAAATCGGTATATTGAGGAGTATCGGTGCTGCTAAACGCGATATTTCAAGGGTATTCAACGCCGAAACTGTCATTGAAGGATTTATTGCCGGTGCGCTCGGTATCGGGATAACCTTGCTATTAAATATTCCAATCAATATGGTTATAAAATCACTTACTGGAATATCGGGAATTGCCTCACTTCCTCTTACCGGTGCGATGGGCTTAGTTCTGTTAAGTGTCGTTTTGACTGTCATTGCCGGGCTGATACCGTCAAGGATTGCCGCTAAAAAAGACCCGGTTGTTGCGCTGCGTACTGAATAAACTTTTACTGCTCACAGCCAGGCAGGATATATCCCCCTGCTTGGCTGTGGTTTTTTGAGGGGGATTCGGATGGATATTCCTAACCGCTTGAAAGTTTTCCTATTTATTTTAACCCCGCCAAAAGGAACATCCGCTTCTAAAATTATTTATGGGAGGATTCTTTGTGATTTTGTGGATTGTTTTGTTTTATAAAGCGTAAATCTTTTTAATGTAAAACAATCATAAGTGAAACACCATAAGAAAACTATTGGTTATCTCAGTTACATTGTCAGATTTTATTAGAAATATTTGTCGCTCTAAGTATTCATAGTATTAATGACAGATATAGAAAACTAATAGAAAAGGTTGAATTACGCAAGGTTTCTTGCAATAACTGCTACTATCAAAGGGGTCATGCTATGCGATCGAATACTACAAAAAATATTAATGGGGCATTATCGAAAAATCCATTAGGACATGCCCATATTCCAGGTCTAATTCTTAAATATGCCATCCCGTCAATTATCGCTATGCTTATAGCAGCAGCCTATAATATAACCGACCAAATATTCATTGGTCATGTTGTTGGTATGTTAGGAAACGCAGCAACAAATGTTGCTTTTCCTATTACAACCCTATCCAGTGCCATTGCCCAGCTTATTGGAATTGGTACTGCCGCAAATTTCAATATAAATATTGGTGCAAAACAGCCAAAAGAAGCCGCAAAATATATCGGAACAGGCTTATCACTTTTGGCCATATGCGGGCCATCTCTTTTGATTTTAGTGCTAATATTTAAAACTCCTATATTACTTTTAACTGGGGCAACAGAGACTGTCTTGCCTTTAGCGCAAAGCTACCTTGGAATTACGATGTTTGGTATTCCATTCTTGCTTTTCACACAATCAGCAAGCAATTTCATTCGTGCTGATGGAAGTCCCGCGTACGCTGTGATTGCCGTGTCTTCAGGAGCAGTACTTAATGTGTTCCTTGATTGGTTTTTTATGTTTGTTTTTAAATGGGGAATTGAAGGAGCAGCATTAGCCACTGTTATTGGACAAATCATTTCTTTCATTTTTGTGCTTTCCTATTTTCCAAAATTTAAAACAGTAAAGATAAAATTCAGTTTATTTCGTATTAAATTTAAATATGTAATTTCTATCGTAAAGCTTGGAACTTCTAACTTTATTAATCACATCATTATAATGACAGTTAATATCATCATGAACAATACTCTTTCACGCTATGGCGCTTTAAGTGTTTATGGTAGTGAGATTCCTCTTGCCGTGTCAGGCGTAGTCGCAAAGTTGAATAGTATTTTAAGTGCTTTTTCAGTAGGCATTGCACAGGGATGCCAACCAATTCATGGGTTTAATATGGGTGCGAAAAACTACCAAAGATTAAAGAAAACATATAAAATTGCATTTGTCGTTTCATTAGCATTTAGTATCTTGGCATTCCTGTCCTTCCAACTATTTCCTCGACAGATAATATCAATTTTTGGTTCTGGAGATGAAGTTTATTATGAATTTGCTGTAAAGTATCTGCGTGTATTTATGATGATGGTTTGTATATTTGGCATTCAACCTCTTACAGTAAATTATTTTACAGCCATTGGTGATGCAAGACAAGGAATCATTCTCTCAATTTCACGTCAGGGATTCTTTTTAGTTCCTTTAATCATCATTTTGCCACTTTTCATTGGTATAAATGGTGTTTTATACGCAGGACCAATAGCTGATTCTCTGGCAGGAGTCTTATCAGTAACGCTAATATTACTACACTTTAAAAATCTAACAAAACTGGAACAGTTACAAACATAAAACCTTCAGCTATTGCTTTTAAAAAATCTGCATTGCACTTTGATTCTCGTATTTTTGTGTCGACTATTTAATATTGAATATTGTATCGCCTGTCGAATAAGACAAGAATCAACCATGTTTCTGCTGCCCACACATAGATACCAGGGGTTGTGGACAACAAAATTATAGCCAGTGGAGAGGTGTATAAACAATGAGTAAAATAGAACTTTTTAAGGTGATTATTTTTGCATCACACTTTTTCTTCTTTGGACTGGCTGCATTGTTTTTTTTGCTTAAACTTCATAAAAAGGATAAATTAAAGATTGTCATGTTTTTAGCAGTAGCTTTATGGATTGTTTTCGGCAGCATAGATTTTTTGCTTGAATTAAAAAGTGTTTTATCAATATTTCCATAATATTTAGTATTCGTTTCGATGAAATCATAAAAGGAAAGGAAGGTGCTATGGTTTGAGCGTTATTATTTCTGTAATTGTTATTGTTGTGATACTGGGCGTACTGATCACAGTACATGAATTTGGGCACTTTATCGCTGCCCGTTTGTGCAATATCCGGGTAAAGCAGTTTGCCATAGGCATGGGGCCTGTGTTGTATCGGCGTCAGAAAAAAGATGGTGAAGGAAATCCCATAGGGATGCTGTATAATGGTCTAAGAAAACTCGACAAAAATATTGCGTAAAGATAATGAACCTGATAAAATAAAAAAGAAGAAAGCAGGATGATTAACTATGAAAAGAAGAACA
>Ga0265294_10002433_pt1 | contig 24435 bp, 24 predicted proteins | sample MunlanPumphouse3_FD_192504 | JGI IMG/M metagenome (GOLD analysis project Ga0265294, IMG submission 192504) | Groundwater microbial communities from a municipal landfill in Southern Ontario, Canada - Pumphouse #3 | ecosystem: Environmental > Aquatic > Deep subsurface > Groundwater | place... | reverse complement strand
TCAAAGGGGGGCACATATCCTGCAAGGATGCGGGATGCACAGGTGGTGGGAATTCCTGATGTTGATATATTATCGCTAATCCCAATCCCTTTGCCTTGGAGCGGGCCACCGCTTTCCTCGTACATGGCCACATCAAGACGGGTAATGAATGCATTCGTTTGGTCTGCTTTATCGAAGAAGTACTCTTTTGCCATTGTTACATCACCCTCGGCGCTCGGATATGCCCGTCTTCCGTCTCATTGGCGTTGGCGCACGCTTCTTCCTGTGTAAGAGAAGGGATAACCACATCCTCACGTAGCACATTAATGAGTTCTGAGTTGCTTACTTCACCTTCGCTGACGCTATCCAAAATATCAATATATTCAAGTATTTGATTGAACTGAACGGTAATTTCCGTCAGTTCCTCTTTTTGTATCTGGATATCTGCAAGTTTTGCAATTCCTTCTACATCGTTTTCCAACAGCATACGTTTTGCACCCTCTAAAGTTGATTCATGTACCCTTGTACTGAGTTTTTATAACCGTTTTTACGTGCGGCCTGCTGGATGGTCTTCCAGATACCGCTTCCATACTGCATTGCCTTCTTCTCATACCATGCGATTTCCTGTGGCATATAGGTGCATGCGACATTTCTGAGGGGGATTTTTCGGTTTCCTCCTGACACTTTGATATGTGCAGGAATTGCCTCAGCAGCGCGCACCACCCGTACATCAAGAAACGGGTAGGAGATTAAACAATGGAAAAGACCTGCTACTGCCTGGTCGCGTGCATTTTGGCGTGCAAGGCTTTCAAAGTCATCCCGAAAGAGACGTTCAATGTCATCGGTATCGAGATACCGGGCATATCCTCCAAAGAGTTCATCTGCCCCGTGCCCGGTAAGAATGCGGGAATACCCATTTTCTTCTGCCCATTGTGCAACGAAATACAACGTTGTGGCAATCGATGCATCGACGGGTGTTACTCCGGGGATGACCTCCACCACAGTCTTCAAAGCGTCTTCGACGTCATCTGGTGAGACCGTAACGCAGGTGAGGTCAAGGCTGATTTCTCGTGCCACACGGCTTGCATGGGCGATGTCATGTGAACCGGCAATCCCCACGACCACACAGGAAAGTCCTGCAATGGCGGCAATAAGAGCCGAATCGACACCACCGGAGAATGCCACAACACCTTCTGCATTTCTGAGTTGCACTGCAGTCTCAATAGCCTCTGCAAGTGGCATAAGAGGGGGGTTTGGTTTCACGTGGCCAGTCACCTTTCCCTTTTCCATCACCACTCCCGCATCGCATGGTCCGGGAACAATACCCATCTGATCACGGGCAGAGCCTTCGTCCCAGGAAATGGCGAACTCCCCTCCGCATGAGGTGAGCCAAGCTGTCCCTTCAGAGAGGTTGTGGATAATCTCTTTTGGGGTACATACCCGACCGTCTATTTCTATCCAGCCTTTCAGGGTAATCTGTGTAGCCATCTCTGTTCCGCTCCTGATGTTTCAGGTTCTCTCGTACAATATCTACACTGAGTAGAAAAAGGATGTGAATTTGGTCAGCAGAGAATTCTGATGAGGTGAGGTGCCCACTTGTTCATCGGAATATGAGAAAAAATGGTTTTTGGAAATTTTTATGCAACAAGCGGGCCCAGTTTTTTGGCGAGGGCTTCAACCTGTGCGACAGCGGTTCCGATGTAGTTATCCGGATTCAGGAGTGTCACTATCTCATCATAGGTAAGATGGGCGGCAACGGTTTCATCCTCTGAAAATACCTCTGCAACCTGGCGCTTCTCCTCGAGAGCTATCATACATGCAACCCGCACCCGTTCATGGGCATCCTGTCGATCCATGCCGAGCTTTGTCAGTTCAATCATCACGGATTCCGCCATATTCACCCCGTGGAGCAGATCAAGATTCTTTCGGATATTGTCTTCGCGGATTCGGAGTCCCTTGAGCACCGTTGTCATCACCGTCAGGATATGATCACAAAGGATGCTAGTCTCGGGAAAGGTTATTCGTTCACACGAAGAGTTGGTGAGATCTCGTTCATCCCAGAGGACATTATTAGCGAGTGCAGGCTCTACCATGGCCCGAACGATACGAGCGAGGCCTGACACCTGTTCTGACTTTATTGGGTTTCTTTTGTGCGGCATGGTGGAAGACCCAACTTGGTTTTTGCCAAAGGACTCTTCCAGTTCACCTATCTCAGAGCGCTGCATCATTCGCACTTCAAGGGCAATTTTGTCAAGTGTGGTGGCAACATTTGCAAGGAACATGATATACTCTGCAAACCGGTCGCGCTGGATGACCTGATTCGAGACATCCACCGGGGTCAGCCCGAGATATCCCATCATATGGGCCATGACTGCGGTGCCCGCCTCTCCGAGTGATGCCTGTGTTCCCACAGCACCGGTCATCTGGCCGACTGCTGCCCGTGGACGAAGCTGTTCCAGACGTTCAATATGGCGGGATACCTCAGACGCCCAGATGGCAAACCGCAGGCCATAGGTCGTGGGTACACCAATCTGACCGTGGGTGCGTCCGGCGCAGACCAGATTTTTGGTCTCCGTGCTGCGCTTTAAGAGCACGCCAAGCAGGGTTCTCAGTTTCCGTTCGATGATGGCAAGGCTCTCTTTTACCTGCAAACCGGTTGCAGTGTCGAGAATGTCATTTGATGTAGCTCCGTAGTGAACCCATCGTGCAGACCCTCCGCAGACCTCAGAGAGGGCCTTTACGATGGCCATCATATCGTGGTTAATTTCTTCTTCGATCTCCTTTGCGCGTGCAAGGGAAGCGTCTGGTGCGTGTGCCTCTATCTCATCAGCAGCGGCCTGTGGAATAACTCCTGCCTTTGCCTCTGCGACAGCAAGGCCGACTTCAGCTGCGATAACACAGCGAAACCGGTTCTCCTCATCCCAGACAGCACGCATCTCCGGAGTGCCGTACCGGAAGTCGATGGGGTGGATTGCCATAGTAGTCTATACGTGCGGCTGGATGCACAAAAATGCTTTGTAGAAAATGGGGATGAAAGATAGCTTTCAGGTGCTCTTTCTCTCCACGTGAGTACCTACATCTGATCACCTGCCCATCGAAGCAGGTGATCTGTTCTTATTCTCTGATAGAAAATTCTGCATCAATGATCATCGGGTCGCTCTCTTCTGGTATCAGGACCCAGAGGGCGATGTAGACAAGGATCATGACCCAAAAAAACATGAGTGACAATACCGTTAACACCGCCCAGACAATCCTTACCAGTGTGGGACTGACGCTAAGATAGGAACCTATGCCGCCACACACGCCCCCCAACATCCGGTTATCAACAGACCGAACGAAACGATGAGATGATTCCATACGTACTTTATCTGTTGCCTCACCGATAACATTTCTTTCTGTGTCATCCCCACAGCGAGTCCATACCCAAGAGTAGATGATACTCCAAAGACAAATATGGGGTTAATGGGCGTCAGAGGTGACTATTTCCCGTACGGTTCATACCGTCCTTACCAGAAGGACATGCTTGAAATGGCGGCCGCATGTGCACGGGATGGTGGCATTGGGATGATTGATGCCCCGACAGGATGCGGCAAATCAAGCGTTGTCTCAGCTCTTCTTGAAGAAGCGAACGGACGAAAAGTCATTGTCGCAGTACGGACGGTGAGTCAGCTCAATACCTTTGTGCGTGAACTCGAACTTGTACGCAAAAAACATCCCGGTCTACGCTACTCGTATCTTGTCGGTAAACGCCATATGTGCCCGATGGGAGGGGCGGGGGATACGTATCGTGTCTGTGAGGGGCTCAAGGCATTCTCCACTTCCCTGATGCGTGAGCGTGCGCGCAAAGGGGCACTTGTACCCGCAAACGACAAATTTATTGCCGACCAGGTCCGGAAACAGGATACAGAACACCCTCTTCTGTGTCCCTATTTCATCCGAAGCAGGGTCTTTGTTGAGGGGGCAGACGGTCTGCGGATGCTGCCTTCAAACACCCTAAAAACCCGTGCTGATCAGGTGGCGCGGACACAGGTTTCGCCGGACAAGCTTCATGAATTTTCTCAGGGTCTCTGTCCGTATGAAGTGCTACTTCAGGCTGCACGCGATGCAGATGTGATAATTCTCAATTTCCACCATCTCTTTAACACCGATATCCGTGACCAGTTGTATCAATCGCTGGGTATTGAAGCAGAAAATTCCCTGCTTTTGGTTGATGAAGCGCATAATTGCGGAGACACTGTTGAGAGCATTCAGTCAGTTACGCTCCTCCGCGCCTCGCTTGATCAGGGAATGGCTGAACTGGGAAGAATGCGGGGGAGTGTCTCAGGAGCCGATGCCCTCCTGCACATGCTCCCCCGTGTCGGGCAGTTTATGGATTCCCTGCAGCGGTCATTTAAAGAAGAAGACTGGTTTGACCCTGCGACCTTTGTCCGCTTTGTGCTTATGGGGAGCTTCTATCAGCGCATTGATGAGATCGTTGACGACCTGCTCAAAGCGGATGAGTCCTATCGTGAGGCGCAGAAACAGTCTGGTGATTTTAAAGAGAGTGCTGTGGAGCGACTAACTGCCTTTTTCTACCGGATTATGCGGTCTCTTGATGACCCTGCCTTTCTCACCCTTTACCGCAAGAAGAGTGGGGAGATCTCTCTTGAGGTAAAGAATATCGACCCTTCAGCTACCATGAAGGACATCGCGTCCTATCATGCCTGCGCCATCTTTATCAGTGGCACGCTTTCTCCCGTGGACCGATATCGGCGCCTCTACTTTGAAGACCTTCCCGTTAAGACGCTCACCCTTCCAAATGCGTTTCCTCCCCAGAATCGTGCAGTTTTCTGTGCACAGGACGTTACTTCCACCTTCCAGATGCGGAAGAATGCCGGAAACACGGAACGTATTGAAGGGTATATACGCAGTTTTGCGGCTCTTCACGGAAGTCTGGCGGTTTATTTTCCGTCATATGAATTATTGGAGCGATTCACGGTAGGGCTTCCGCCACGCCTGAACCGAAAGAAGGTCTTTGTTGAATCATCGTCACCAACGGATTCGGCAAACGATCTCCGAGAGTTTATGTCCCTCCCGTCCCGTGGGGAGTATGGTATGATCTTTGGTGTCTGCGGTGGAAAATGGAGTGAAGGGCTTGATTACCGCGGTGAAATGCTCTCCGGCGCGTTGGTGTTCGGCTTACCGCTTGCACCTTTTACCGAAGTGCGGCGCATGACAAACCAGTATTTCAAAAACAAATTCGGGCGTGAGGGGGAGTTCATATCATACACCATGCCTGCGATAAATCGTGTCCTGCAGGCGCTTGGGCGTGTGTTACGCACCCCAGAAGACCGGGGCGTTCTTGTTATTGGGGAAAGCCGGTTTCTTGAGGGTGAAGTCAATAAAGGTCTCCCCCCTTGGGTCCAGGATGAGATGATCCCATGCACGGTCTCCTCGTTTATTGAGGAAACCAAATCATGGCGCTGATCTCAGGTGCCTGCCGGTTTAATCTCTGGTGGGTGCATGTGGATTGGTCGGATACGTCTGTCCACCGGGTATCCTTTTCAAAGAGCGGTGAGGAGGGTCCCGTCCCCCCCGCCCTCCGGGCATACTGTGCCGGGACTCTGCGTGAGACGCTCGCTCTGAAATCTGTTGCAACAGAGGATACCGCCCCTTATGCTGTGGTCTATCGTGCCGTCTGCCGGATTCCGTATGGAAAGACGGCAACATACGGAGATATTGCAATGGAGTGTAATACCTCTCCGCGGGCCATTGGCATGGCAATGAGCCGAAATCCCACTCCTCTTGTTGTTCCCTGTCACCGTGTTGTGGCAAAGAACGGGCTTGGTGGGTACACTCCTGACGTTTCCATCAAACATGCCCTCATTACGATGGAACAGAAGGATTGATCTTGTTTTGAATGTGAATTCTGGAACCCTCACGTAAGCATGCATCCTGAAAACTGACTTTTCTCTCATGCTCAGGAGGGTAGTGCACCTGTTCACCTGTCGCCGTGATGTGTGCTCCGTATGCCTTGCTGTTTGTCTTTGGGAAAAGTTCTGAAGAATCCCGCAGTTCTCTTTTATCCGTGAGAGGTGTCAGTGGGCATTATGGTGTAATCTGATCTCTTCGGGGCTGAAAGAATGTCCATTTAAATTACCTGAGGGCATATCTATCCCATACCGTGAGATCATGAAGATAGCACTACTTGGAGCAGGTGCGGTTGGGCTTTCCATTGCTGCCCGCCTTTCAACACTTTCAGATGTGGAAGTCCATGCGGTTTCACGGTCACAGCATGCCGATGCCGTCACCCGCCTTGGGCTACGTCTGACCGGTCTTTGGGGCGAAGGGACCTATTTCTTTCCCTGCACCACCGACCTTCCGGATGACGATTTTGATTATATTCTTATTACGTCTAAGGCAACGCAGACTCGCGAGATCTGTGAACAGTTTAAAGACCGATTCAGGAATGCCGCGGTGGTATCCATTCAGAATGGCATTGGCAATGAAGAGATAATCCGTGAATATACGAGCAATGTAATCGGCGGTATGATCATCACCGGATTTGAATGGCGGGGTGATGCAGATGTTCATGTCTCTGTTATTGGAGGGGATGCGCAGTTTGGTCTCTTCCCGGACGGATGTGACGACCGTGTCACATCCCTTGCAAGACTCTTTGAAAAGGCGGGGATTGTTGCACTGACAACCGATTCGATACGGTATGCTATATGGGGAAAGACCATCTACAATGCTGCATTAAATCCGCTTGGTGCCATAATGGGGGTGCCCTATGGTGCCCTCAAAAACCCCTATGCATGGGAGGTTATCACAAATATTGTGCAGGAAGCCTATGCGGTCGCACATGCTGAGGGTGTCACATTGGAACATACTCTAGCAAACGAGTATCTGGATTACCTACGTGACGTACAGATTCCTGCAACCGCCAGTCACCGTTCGTCCATGTATCAGGCGATTTTAGCCGGAAAAAGAACGGAAATTGCCTTTATAAATGGGGCGCTGGTTGCTAAAGGGAGAACACATGGCATTCCCACCCCCGCAAATGAGTGTGTCACCCGACTCATACGGTTCCGGGAAACGCTGGGAGATTCGTGATTTTTCATGCGTTCAGGTATCATTCTCGCAGGGGGTGAAGCCCGCCGGGCCGGGGGGCAGGAAAAATATTTTTTCAGTCATTGCGGCGAGACCTTTATTTCCCGTCTCATTCGTACGGTGAGCAAAGTCGTTGATGAAGTCATCATTGTGGGACGTGACAGTAATCAGTGTCAGCGTTTCTCGGGGATTGCCGATGTCAGGGTTGTAGCAGACCAGTATCAGGGACGAGGTCCGGTAGGAGGTATTCATGCGGGTGTCACTGAGGCACAGGGGGACTTCATCCTTGCTGTAGCCTGTGATATGCCCTGTGTCAACGGAGCAGTGATTGAGTATCTTTTTCGTGCCGCAGAAGGGTATGACGCTGCCATTCCCCGTTGGGAGAACGGGATGATAGAACCTCTTCATGCTGTATATCGGCGGCAGGCATTGGTTGAACGGTTTGCGGGTGACGAGGCGCGTTCGATGCGTGATCTCATGGAGGGTCTTTCGATTCATTATGTGGACTGCCAACTCCTCAGCCAGTTTGACCCGGACCTCTTGACGTTCACGAATATCAACAACGCTGACGATCTCTCCCGTCTGAGAAAGGCTTTTCCGGAGGACTGAAAATAGTGGTTCGGATACAGGTCATTGCCGTTGGAAAAGCAAAAGAGCCGTTTTACCGTGACGGAGTTGCAGAATATGCCCGCAGGCTTACCGGGATGGCAGAATTTACGGTAACGGAAGTGGCTGATGAACGTCTCCCCGAAAATGCGGGCTCTGCTGAACAGGCACAGATCCTTGCAAAAGAAGGAACCCGCATTCTCTCCCATATCCGCGCGCAGGACCGCTGCATTGTGCTGGATGTCGGGGGGAAACAGATGACCTCAGAAGCATTTGCCCGATACCTGAATGATGCCATGCTCGATGGGGATAGCAGAATAACCTGTGTTATTGGCGGCAGTCTTGGCATTGCACCGGAGGTGCGGTCGCGGGCAGACTTGCTGCTCTCCTTTGGGCCCATGACCTTCCCCCACCAGATGGCACGGCTGATTCTTGCAGAACAGGTGTATCGTGCCGCCATGATCAATGCCGGCAGACAGTATCATCGATAAAAAACTTTAAAAAAAGATTACTTCTTTTCTTTTTCCAGAATCTGCTGTATTTTTCTCTCTTCCCATACTTTTCCAAGGAAGTGATTTTCTTTCCAGACCAATGCTCCATGTATTACAACGGCTATTCTCCAGAATATGGTTGCCCGGTAAAACCAGCACGTTCCCCAGGAAGTCACTGCATTGATGGTGACCAAAAGAATATTGACGAGGATATATATGATAAAATGATTCTAAAATAAATCTAAAATGCACGGATTTTCTGCACATATGCCTGTGCCCTGCGATAGTCCTTATCTTCCATGATAATCTTGAGGGCCGGTTGAGAATGAAAATGTAAGGGGTGGTTGTGGTAAAAAAATATCAGATGGGCTTCCTGCGCCCTGAGGCATCCCGTGTATATGACCCAAATTCACTATTTATGATGACATCTCCGGTAAAAACCGGGCCATCGCGGCAGACACGCAGTCCTGAGTGATCAATGCAGCATGACCCACATATCCCAACGCCACATTTCATGTAGCGGTGGAGGCTGAACTGCCCCTTCTCCGGGCATCCTGCGTCAATGAGAATGGCGAGGACTGCCTTCATCATTACTTCCGGCCCGCATACGCAGATGGTGTCATAAGATGCAGGGTCTGCTGCACGCAAAAGCTCAGTTACAAACCCATGATGCCCATGGGTGCCATCGTCTGTTGCGCACTTGAGATTGGTAACGTCTGCAAGCTCCTTGGAGAAGAGCAGTTCACCTGCGGTACGTGCACCGAGAATAAAATCATCTGCCATACCGAGTGTGGCAAGAAGGCGCAGAGGTGCTGCCCCGACACCGCCTGCTACAGCGAGTGTTCTCCCCGTAGGAGAAAACCCATTCCCCAGCGGTCCTTTGATGCCGATTTTGTCTCCGCGACTGAGTGCAAAGAGCGCTTCAGTGGCTTCCCCTACTTTCTGCACCGTGATGGCATTCTGCGCGGAGAAGGCCATGGGTATCTCATCTGTGCCGGGTATCCAGACCATGCAGAAATGGCCGGGTTCTGCCGGAAACCTCCGGGAAAAAACAAATGTCCTTATTGACGGGGACTCTTCAATGATGTCGGTTATTACTACCGGAACTGAGGGAATTTCATGCATGGGCGCACCCCACAATATCCTCGGGACATTCTCCCCCGTCTCTTCGGTAGAGATTCTCAGTAATATGTCGGAATATCTCTACATCGTCCAGCACCGCACTGCCGATCTCAACTGCCGACGCACCGGCCATCATCATCTCCACGACATTGTCTGCACTTGACACGCCGCCGCATCCGATGATGGGTATCTCACATGCTTCATACAGTTCCCATACGCATCGTACGGCCACCGGGAAGATGGCAGGACCAGATAGTCCTCCCATGCCATTACCCAGCACCGGACGCCTGAATTCAGTTGATATTCGCATTGCCTTCACGGTATTCACTGCGACAATCGCATCTGCCCCGCCGCGCTCTGCAGCAAGACCAATCTCGGCGATGTTTGTGACATTCGGGGTGAGTTTCACCCATACGGGGAGTCCTGCACGTTTTGCCATGCGTGTACATTGTTCAACCCTATCCGGGTCTGCCCCGACTGCTGCGCCATACCCTTCGGCGTGGGGGCAGGAGAGGTTGAGTTCAAGTCCCTGCACTCTGCCGGCAAACCATTCTGCAACCTCTTCAAATTCCTCGGGTGTCCCGCCGAAAATGGACGCAATGACCGGAGCCTTCGAAAGCCCATCCAGCTCTTTGATAAAATCATGAGAGGGGTTCGGAAGACCCATCGCGTTCATCACGGCACCGTCGTACACCGCAACACAGGGGCCTTTGTGCCCCTCTTTTGGTTCGGGCCCGATTGACTTTGTAACCACGCCCCCGGCACCTGCTTTGAGCATCCGTGCGAGGGATGCACCGGTTGTTCCCAGCACTCCTGCTGCAAGAATGCAGTGATTATCCAGTCTGACGCCGCCGACTGTTATCTCCCCCGGAATTAACGTGACCATCTGATAAGAGATTGTAGTTATTTATTATTAGCATACCCATACCTGATCCATGATCAGCCTCTCGGTAATGGGTGTCGGAAAAATTGGTGGTGAGGTTGCCTACCTTGCTGCAGTGCTGGGGATTGCAGATGAAATCTGTCTTTTTGACAGCAACACTGCCCTTTCCCATGCACAGGCGCTTGACATTCGTCATACCGGTATAGATCTCTCCCTCTCAACCGACCCTGAAGATATCAGCAAGGCAGATATTACGGTATTTTCTGCAGGCATGCCACGGACCCCTGACATCAAGACCCGTGCAGACCTGTTCTCGGGGAACCTTCCGGTAGCCGATGACTGTGCTGCGTATCTGGATGGATATCCGGGCGTTTTGATAACAGTGACAAATCCGATGGATGCAAATAACTATTATCTTCACCGACGGTGCCATATTCCGCGTGAACGGTGCCTTGGATTCGGCGGTCAGCTTGATTCAGCCCGTTTTAACGGTTACCTGAAAGAATGTGGGATTCCGGGTGATGCATGGGTGCTGGGCGAGCATGGTGAGCATCAGGTTCCCCTGTTTTCATGTCTGCCAGTGGATGTGACCGAGGATCTCCGCAATGGTATTTTAGGGAAGATGCGCCAGTCCAGTATGGAAATTATCAAAGGCAAGGGGGGAACGGTGTTCGGGCCCGCATGGCATATTGTGAATCTGGTTCGCACGGTTGCAGAGGATGCTCATACGATACTGCCGGTGTCCTGTGTCTTAAACGGTGAATATGGTATCTCAGGGTGTTCTCTGGGGGTCCCGGCACGGATTGGAAAAAGCGGGATTGAAGAGATCCTTGAGTGGAGCCTTGATACATGGGAGCAGACACGCTTCACTGAAGCGGCGGCGGCATCCTCTTTACTCTGCAGGAGAACAGATGAGTAACAATGGCGGTCTCAGCCTTGCAATAAATCAGGTTGAGTATGGAAATTCTCCTGATGGCCCGGTAGTGTATATCTTTGGGCGTGACCACGACGGCGTTGCCCATCAGATCGAGGTGACTGGGTTTCGACCGTATTTCTATGCCCCTCTAAAGAAGGTAGATTCTCTCCCCCCTCATCCAAAGACAGAGGTTGATAAAACCACGGTTTACACCTCAATACGCGGAGAAGAACTACGAAGAATCTATACTCAAACACCCGGCGATGTCCGCGATGTCCGTGAGTATTACGAACCGCATTACGAAGCAGACATTCCCTTTGCCACCCGGTACCTGATAGATATGGGACTTACTGGTGGCGCCATAGTACCTGGCACACCTGCGGATTACCGCGATATCATTCCCGCAGAGGTGGATGCCCCCGCACGTATCTGTATGATGGACATTGAGTGTGAGGATGAACGTGGGTTCCCTGAACCAGAGCGTGACGCCATTGTATGCATCACCTGCCATGATTCGTTCGATGATGCCTATGTGACCCTCTACATGCATCCTCCGGGACATGAGGACGGTGTGGTGCCTGTCCCCGTCCGGCCGAATCATTGCATCATCATGTATCCCCATGAACGGGATCTCCTCCGAGGTCTTGCTGCCTATATTCGCGAGACCGACCCCGACATTCTTTCCGGGTGGAATTTTGTCGATTTTGATATCAGTTATATCACGAAACGCATGGAGGCGCTGGGTCTTGAACCGGATTCTCTCTCCCGGATCCCCGGTGCCGGTGCCCGAAATCCGCTTCGCGGACGGGCCCTCTTTGATCTTTTGATGGGATACCGAAAGATGCAAAGCTCCCGCAAGGAGTCATACCGTCTGGACGCCATCGGAGAAGAAGAACTTGGGGAAGGCAAGGTTCGCTACACGGGCACTCTGAGTGATCTCTGGAGAAATGACCCCCAGAATCTCGTGGCCTACAACCTTCGTGATGTCGAACTCTGCGTGGGTATTGATGCCAAGAGTTCCATCATTGGGTTCTACCGGGAAATCGCCCGGTATGTGGGATGTCCGCTGGACCGGACTCTGAACTCGTCAAATGTTATTGACATTTTTGTGCTTCGCAAAGCATCCGGCAAATATGTGCTACCTTCCAAGGGGTTTAACGCGGGCGACGAATTTGAAGGTGCAACGGTCTTTGACCCTTCACGGGGAGTCAAGGAGAATGTTGTGGTGCTCGACCTGAAGTCTCTGTATCCGATGTGCATGATGACCATCAATGCGTCCATGGAAACAAAAGACCCCAACGGTGAACTTCGTGCACCCAATGGCATCCGGTTTAAAAAATCTCCGGACGGTCTTACGCGGGCTATCATTTCCGACCTTCTCACTGAACGCGATGAAAAGAAAGCATTGCGTGATACCTTTGGATATGGTTCACCCGATTACCTCGTGTATGACATCCAGCAGAATGTCCTCAAGGTGATTATGAACACCTATTATGGTGTCTCCGGATATGCCCGGTTCCGTCTGTATGACCGGGAAATTGGGTCTGCTGTCACCTCAGTAGGGCGGGCCATCATCGCCCACACCCGTGATGTGATAACCGGTATGGGATATGCGGTCATATATGGGGATACCGATTCCTGTATGATAGAACTCCCTGTAGCAGACACTGAAGCGACAATTGTGATGGCACGGAAGATTGAGGCACGTCTCAATGCGAGTTACGGGGATTTTGCCCGTGACACGCTTGGCGCTGATACGCATTACTTCTCCATCAAATTCGAGAAGATATACCGGCGGTTCTTCCAGGCAGGGAAAAAGAAACGGTATGCGGGACATCTGGTCTGGAAAGAGGGAAAAGAGGTCGATAAGATTGATATTGTCGGCTTTGAAATGAAGCGTTCCGACTCTTCTCAGGTGACAAAAGAGGTACAGCAGCATGTGATGGAGCTGATTTTACGGGGTACGGGCAGAATCGCGGTTAAATCATATCTCGGTGGGGTAATCAAAAAATATCGCAGAGGAGAGTATCCGCTTGAAGAAATTGGCATACCCGGCGGCATTAACAAGTCGCTTGATAGTTACAAGAACAGGGATGCACATGTCCGGGGTGCAGAATATTCCAATAAATACCTGGGGACGGTGTTTCTCTCTGGAAGTAAACCCAAACGGGTCTATATCAAAAATGTGACGAGTAAATATCCCCAAACCGATGTCATTTGTTTTGAGTATGCAGACCAGATCCCTCCGGAATTTGAAGTTGATCTTGAGAAAATGCTGAATCGCTCAGTTGAACAGCCGATTTCGCGAATTATCGAGGCAGTGGGCTGGACATGGCAGGATATGGACCCGTCACACACAACTCTTGCGGACTTCTTTTAAAATATATGGTATGGTGTGGAAATCAACCGCAGGGTATATTCCCACTCTATTTTCTCACTCCCAGAGATCATACCTACTACCTACGGGCGGATTTTTAGTGGTTGAATTCATCCGAACAGCCCGAATATTTTCATTTTTCTCACTCGACCTGTTTGGGTGATGATGTAATCAGAGTATGAGTGACCGTTGTTTTTGGGTATTCAGGCGTCCGAGATGAAAAATAGAACCGGAAGGCTGGTGAGGGGGAGCGGTTTTCATAAAAATATGGTGACACTCCTTAAAACCCGCGTAATTACAGGGGGCGTTTCAGGAAGAAAGGGTATTGTGATTGTTATTTATCAGAAAACGTTTTTGCAACAAGTCTATTTGTTCACAGATATGCAAGAGAGTAGTTCAGGGAGGTGGTTATGATCGAAGTATTGTGCCGTAACCTGTTGCCGTTCTGGTATGCCTGTATGGTTGCATTCCCGGTGCATCTCAGATATGGTTGTTGTAATTCGACTCTCGCCTCCGCTAATACACTACTCTTTCCGGGTGAGGATATAACATTTCAGATGGGTGCAATAGGTATCTCTCTATTTTTTAAAGTCACCCTGAGGAAAGAGAAAATAACATTTTACCGGAAAATTGATCAGAGTTGGAGCATACAGAGATCAACAAGGCCTTCTGCCCAGATGATGGCCGTTTCCCGATTGCGGTAATCTCCGGGTTTTGCAGCGGTTATCTTCATTAATGTCTTATCTTTGATTGAAAGGTGTTCTTCTGATATCTTACCCGCAAAATATCCAATATACCTGAGTTCAATATGTTCCCGTACCGGATCAAATGCAGCATTTGCTGCCTGCTTTTTTTCCGGTGAAATATCGAGGAGTGAATATCCGGAGAGAAATCCAATCACCGGTATTTCATGCAACTCATTTTTGTGAAGGTTGACAAATGACACGATTTCCGGAAGGATTTTGCCATAATATATCGGGCTCCCGATGATAATCGCACGGTAACCGGTAATGTCAAAAACTTCTTTTACGTTTCGGACATCTGTGTCAAGGCCTTTCTTTTGCAGACCTTCTGCAATTGCCGTGGCAATTCCTTCTGTTGCACCGTATTTGGTGGCGTATATGACAAGTATCCGGTTGTTCATGGTATTATCTCATCAGGTGGGTGTCATTTGTATGCTCTTGGGCTCATGGAAAGGTTTCTGATATATAAATTATATATCGTATCTCTTTAAGAAACCTCGCCTTTCCTATTTGTTGCCCTGAGTTCAGGGCATACGCATAAAAATGGCCAATGCAAGGTCTTCTGCCCAATCCCGTATTGCCTCGTGATCCCTGAAGTCCCCGACCGGAGGGCGTACCATGCCAGCAATCTGGGCATCAGTTTCTGAAAGTCCTGTGGGATTAAACGCACCTGAAAATGCTGCTTTCATATCAGGCCTTACATATTCGTGCATCTCATCGATTGCAGCAAACAATGGCGCTGTATCTACATTTCCGGGAGTGCAACATGATATCCCGTTAACAAATATTGCAAGCCATGTATCCGTCATATTGTGCCGGAAATACTTGCAGAATTCCCGCGCCTCAACAAGCATTTTTCCCATATATACCGGACTACCGAGAATGACTGCATCATAGGTACCCATCTTTCCCGTTTCCATCACATTGATGAGGTCGCTTTCAATGCCTTTATCCGTCAGAACGCCTTGAATTTCTTCTGCTATCTTTTTAGTTGTCCCGTATTTTGTGGCATATGCAATGAGTACGCGTGGGCCTGTCATATTCTCCCATGTTTGGATTCCCGTGCATTAATCTTTACTGAAAGGAACCAGCAACACATCTTATTCGTGATGTGGTACAGGGAATTAACAAATGAAAAATGCAATGAGAAGCAATGGTTGTGCCACAATAGCAGTCATCTGGATGTTTTTATCTGCGGGTTTAAACCATGTCGTAATCCCTGAATCATGGTGGCTTTAATGGTTATATCACATACGAAGGGCTGTGTTTTGACCGCAAAAACAGCAGGTACGGTTACGAGGGGTATGTTAGGGGGATGAGGTGAAATTACCCGATTAGCGTAATGAACCTAAAATGATAGAATAAGTATGTGCAAACATTCCAGCGCTGACCACAAATTTTTTGTTTATTTTCATATCCGGGGAATATGTATCCCGAAATAAAAACAGAAAATATAGTGATATCTTTAATCGCCGTTCTTTTTGAGTTTGACGCCATTTATTTCGCAGGTAGCGCCGCATCCATTTGTTCCGACATCAATGATACGGTATGCATCTGCAAGAACCGCTGCCTGCGCAAGGGACCCTGCAATAAGAACCACTTCAAGGATTTCTTCCTTTGTTGCACCTTTTTTCAATGCCGAATGCATGTGGTATTCAACACAGTGATTACAGTTCAGCGCCGCACCAACAGCGATACTTATCAGTTCCACCATCTTTGGTTCAATGGATGATGTCTCGAAAATTGCATCCTTATACAACAAATGTGAAAGAAGCACTTCCGGTTTTTTGGCCATCTTTTGATAAATAAGGGGGACGATTCCAAATTCTTCTTTGATTCCCTCAAGCCAATCCGTTGATGCGGCCTTTGGTCCTCGTTTCAGAATTTCCTGAAGGGTCTCTTCAAAATCCACGCTATGTTCCATTACTGTATCACCAGAATGTTGTCAGAAAAAAGGGATATAATTTCGTATTTTACACGATGATCTTCGTCTCTGAAAACGGTCTGATCTGAATCAGGATGTAATCCCGCATACGGGATGGAAGAATGTGGGTAATGTCCCCAATCCTGACGCCGTTTTCAATCTCGATAGCTGCTATTGCGTGTGCATATGAGTCATACGGCAGTTTAACCCGCAGGCCACGTATCTGAACCGTAATCGGCGTAGGGTGAGTTGAACGGCTGGTAATATCCATTGCATCGTCCAAAACAGTCATCAGGCGTGCCGGATTTACCGACAGGGGGTCCTTTGCCACTTCTTCACGCTTTTGGGAAAGAACCCTTGATACTTCTTGAACCAGTGCATCAAGACGGTCAATTTCACCCTCCTGTCGCTTCATCCGATGGCCAACTCTCCCGATACCGCCGACATATCCCGCTACAGGGGGGTCGATGATCCGCTGCAGTGCCTCTGTGGACGGCCTGCCGCTAAGAATGATGGGCACGGTAATACCCCTGCGCAGAGCCGGCATCTTATATTCAATGCAGGTTTCAAAATTGCCCAGCATAAATACCACACAGTCGTGCTCATTGATGATGTCCCGCTCTTCAAGATTGAGATTTGCAATGCGTTTACCAAAACCGCGTGCAAGTCCGATCATATTGGTCTTTGCCCCGGCACTTCTGAGATACTCTGCCACGTCACATGATGTGTGGGGCAAATGGTGTATCTCAAGACTGGGGCTGAGGACCGCAATCTCTGTCCCGACAAGGGGCGCCTCAGTGACGACACCTGCCAGAGGACGACTTATTGCCCGTATTAGTTCAATGTCATCCTTTGGCACAAGAGACTGAAGGACTACCTCTTGCGCGATCATATGTTTCTGGACAATATATCCCCCAAGATCGTCGATCAAATCAATGACGATGTCGTGGCGGTATACTCCCCCTTTGTATGTAATGGGAACAAGGACGGTCATGCACTCACTCCGACTAAAGCAAATTTCTCTCTGAGGAGGACGTCAATTTTCTCTTTATCGAGGGTATTCTCACTGGCCACATAACTGAACTGCCCCTCGCCAATTGTCTGTCGTCTGACCTTGAATCCTTCCGGTGCAATCCATTGCAGCGCATAAATGATATCATGGTACATCCCTTCACTGGGGTCAACCACCATTAAATCCTCAATCTCCCGTGGGTCAAGTCCCGGTATCAGGATATTCACCGTAAACCGATCCGGTTGGGTGATGAGGTCTCTCCCATATTTATCCCAGAGAATAGAGAGCATCGGTGAAAGATATCTCTCAGTACCGATATCTAACACCACTCCGGTCTCTGTTCCCAGCGCACTTGCAAAATCCCGGATATATACAAGCCCCGGCATCTGTTTTATGACTCCAACGGCAAGGAACAGCGGGACTTCCGGGTCGATAAAGATATGAAGCCTTCCGATGGACTGATTCAGGTTGAGATCCGAGAGAATGTCATCGGCAATCTGGGCATATGTTTCTCTACCCACCGGCTCCACACATTCCACCTCAAAATACTCAAGGCCCCTCATGACTTTCGCTTCTCCTCAACAAACCCGGATACAAGCAGAGCTCCCCCGACAGCGCCGATATATTGCGAGCGTGGCGGCACAAGAATCTCGCTCTGGAGCAGTTCCCCCATCTCGTATACCAGTCCTTCAATCAGAGATGTGCCTCCGACCATAATTATCGGTTCCTTGATGTCGACTTCCTGAAGTTGCTGCTCAAATACCTGTTCTGCCACACTTCGACATGCTGCTGCGGCCACGTCTTCTTTTGAGCTCCCTTTTGCCAGTGCGTTGACAAGACTCTGAGTGCCAAAGACGATACAGTAACTGTTCATGGGAACTATCTTTGAATTCCCTTTCATTGCAATTGGCCCCAGTTCGGTGATGTCCACACCGATTCGTTTGGCCGTCATCTCAAGGAACCGCCCTGACGCACCGGCACAAATGCCGCCCATGGTGAATGTACCGGGGATGCCGTCCAGAACAGAAATTGCCTTGTTATCCATTCCGCCGATGTCAATCACTGTTGCGTCTCCACGCTGCCGGTCAGCCAGATAAACCGCACCTTTTGAGTTCACTGTCAGCTCTTCCTGAATCAGATCGGCGTTCAGTTTTTCTCCTATGAGGTATCTGCCGTATCCTGTGGTGGCAATAGCTTCAATATCTGCCATTTCAAGACCTGCCTCTTTCAGGGCTTCTTCAATGACACCGGTAGCACTGTTCATCACTTCGGTGGTGGGCAACCAGCCGGTGCCAATGATTTTATTGTCCTGCATGATGACGGCTTTCGTTGTTGCAGACCCCGAATCAATACCCATCGTAGTTCCTGTCTGTACCTCACGGGCAAGGAGTGCTCTCCTTCGTGCGATGGTGGTCAATGCCTCCATCCGGGTGAGAAGCGTCCCTGCGGTGGTGCGCTCCGTAAAAGAGTAACTCACCACCGGAAGGTCAGAGTGTTTAAGAATATAGTGGCGCAGTTCGTTCCGGACAATTGCCGCCTCTGCACAGCGGAAACAGGTGGCAATAAAGACTGCATCAGCGTCTACTTTTCCTTCCACAAGGGCCACTGCACGGGCAATGGCGAGTTTCAAATCCCCAGAGCGTGCTTCAAGACCAAATGAGTCATACGACCGGCGGATATCAGTGAGAGTCACATCCGGAAAGAACATCTCAGCATTGACTGCTGCAGCAGCCTCATTAATCTCTTTTTGGACGCCGCTATGTTCAGGCCCGCAGGAGAGTTGTGCAACACGTACTGGCTGTTCACTCATCGTTCTCACCTTCAAGTCCTGCAAGGAAATCTTTAATCTGGGTTACGAATGCGATTCCTTCATCTTCTGTTTCGGGATATTTGATATCGAGTAGAGGCATTTCTTTTCGCTGACGCAGCATGAACATCACCAGTTCATTGGTGCGGGCGCATCCCATGCATCCAAATGAGAGGTCTGAATCATTGATAATGATTGCAGCATCGGCCTCTTCAATCATCGGCCCATAGAGAGACATCCGTCCCCTGACTCCGCATGGTACCTCGACAGCGGCATATTTTAGGCCCTTCTTCGGGTCTTCCGGTGTCATCTGAAGTGGGGGCGATTCCAGGCTTGGGGTCTGGATTTTTTCACGGATTCCGACCGCAGCCCCCAGCGCCTCATGGCCCCATCTCTCAACCATATCTGAGAGCACAAGGCTCGTTGTAGGGAAAATAAACACTTTTGCCATTCTATTATGCCTCCTCGTTACTGATGATTTCAATTAATCTGTTCAGGGGTAATTTACCTTGATCCAGTTTTTTCTTGCTCATTTGCGGTACTGGTTTTGGTTTTTTCTTGTCAAGTTCCTCAAGGCCGTGTGAGACGAACTTTAAAAGTCCGCACTCGAATTCATGACCATAATATCCCGGTCGTGCTCCTCCCAGATTTGCCCGGCATCGGCGCGGGTCCCCTGGTGGAAACCCCCGGTCTTTAACAAATATGTGGGCCGAGTCAACCTTGCGAAGCTCAACAATGAGTTTTTTAACCTGTTCCGGTTCGCCTGTTATCTGCAGTCCGAAACAGGTCTCTTTGACCATCAGACCTTCTGAAATTTCATACGCACGAATGGCAAGTGTCTGTGGGGTGATATTTGGCGAATCAATGAAGACATACTTGGTTACCGTGCCTACATATGTGGGAATATATTCTTTTATGGTCATCGTGTCACCTCTCTGATATAGACCGTGCTTCCTTCCTTGAGGGCAGGCAGTTTTTCAGGTTCACAGACACGTCCGATAATATTTGTCCCTTCAAAGGGTTCTGATGTAGGACCGAATTCACTATTCTCCGAGGTTCTGCATCCGATGAGCCCTGCACTCCTCCGGGAGTCATTGGTAATGGCAAGCATATTTGCAGGCACGCTCCCTTCGGGGGTATTTTCGTTATTGATATTCGTACCTTTTTTAATGAGCGGCTGGAATAACGATACATCCTCAAACTGCACGATCAGTGGCATCTCGCCGATTTCATGCCACCTGAGACCGGTAACGGAGCGGAATATATAACAGCTCTGTGGCGCTTTGTCGTCAAAGAGTTCAACAGATATGACCTGAGTGGCAGGGATTGTGGTGACTGAGACCTCATTTCCTGCAAGCACTTCCAGTGTGGTTCCCGGAGTCTGTGAAATAACTACCCGTTCACCGCTATCATCATCAAAATGTAGGGTGATGCCTCGTTTTTTTGCAATTTCCTGTGCATCTGAAAGGGCCATGCCACGGATATCAAACTGTTCCGGCTCCACTGTAATGAGAAATGTCTCTCCTTTGTCTGCGATACGTGCCAATTCGATGCCATGCTCCACACTGCCGATGACGGTATGATTGGGGCTTCCGGCAATGTCATTTGTATAAATGAATATTGAACCGCGGTTTCTTCCGCTGATTCGCGTAGTGATAGTCCCTTCAAACCGGGAGTGCGGTTCCCCTTCGTAGAATACTTCACTCTCACGCATACGGTCATCACGCACGTGGGTGCTTGCATTCAGTGACACATGGTAGCGTCCGCCGCGGTAGGTCTGCAACAGGTGCTCTACACTCTGTGCCCGTGCGGTGTCAATCTCTTTATCCCGGTATCCTGCACCACGTGCACGGACACAGGTGATGATACTCATTCCATCTTCAAGGACAATATCACGGGCAGTTGTGGTGAAGGCATTCGATGCGTCTGCACTCTGGATGATTCGTTCCATTGACAGAATTGCATCTTTAGACTTCCATTCCCCCAGAACCGACATTCCTGAGATAACTCTGCCAATAATACCCCCTCCTTTTGTGGCACCGTGGTCAGCGATGTGAGGTGTCTTTGAAAAAAGCAGATATGATTGTCCCGGGTCATATCCACCACAGCCAAGGATTACATCCCCGCGGTTATAGCGGTGGAAAGATTTCTCTGATATCCCATCTGCGGTAAACGGACCAAATGATGCTACCTGACGGTCAGCCCATTTTACTATCAGTTTCTCTGGATCAGTTCCGGTATCAGGGACACCCGCATTGACAAGAGCCTGTAAAAATAATGGCATTTCAGCGGTAATCTCAATAATTACCTCTCCTGCGGTCGTCGTAACACGAACATTGCGTGTGGTTGCAGATGTGATGTCTGCGGGGCGGACCACCGCGACACTGCATTCCATGGGATGATCGGGAATGATGTCCCCTAACAATGCTCCTTCCGGTACCTCCAGCCTCTCACCATCGAGGCGGATTTCTGTCATTTTGTAATTCTCCACTTAGGCCTTTGTCATAATTTTCCGTTCTTTATCAGAGAGTTCCTCGAGCACTTCAGCGGTTTGTCCGACCTTGACGATCTTTCCACCTCTCATGAGAATGCAGCGGTCACAGACATCGCGTATAAAATCCATGTCGTGGGAGACTACAATAAAGGTTTCATCTGTTTCTTCACGGGCCGTTCCAATCGAGTGTTTCACATCGATCTTGGTGATCGGATCCATGGTTCCGGTTGGTTCATCCAGAATGACGATTCTTGGTTCCTTGATGAGCACCTGAGCAAGGGCAACACGATGTTTCTCTCCTTCTGAAAGTTGTGCCGGAAGACGGGTGAGAATTGATTTAGCCTTTTCCTCCGTAAATCCGGCCATCCTCAGCGTGATGATGGCCTTTCGCATTGCAAGTTCCTTGGGGAATTCAAGACCGATGGAATCGGTCAGATTGTCAAGAACGGAGCGGTGAGGATAGAGATCATATTCCTGGTGGAGAAGGCCAATGTATTTTTTTGCCCGTCCGCGTTTTTCAATACCGGGTTTTGTCATATCGATCCAGTCATCCCCGATACGAATATTCATTTCGCCAGCAGTCGGTTCGATAATGCCTGCAATCATCTTGGCCAGGGTTGTTTTCCCGGCACCAGACGTTCCAATAATACCGAGTATTTCCCGCCGTGCCACCGAGAATGAGACTCCGTCAACGGCCTTGATCATACCTCTGTCAACAGAGAGATACCGTTTGGCGATATCCCGCGCCTGGAGAATCTGCTCTCCAAGTTCCGCTGCTTTGTATCCCTCTCCTTCATGAGCACCTTCCATGAAGGTGTCGATGATCTGACCTGGTTCACCAATAGCTTTGATTTCACCTTCATCAAGGAGCATTGCACGATCACAGATATCGACAATTACCTTGGAAAAGTGTGAGGATACAACCATTGCCATATTGTTATTCACCGCAGAATCGTGTAGCATATCGTGGACAATGGATGCTGTGCGGGGGTCAAGCGTCCCGGTTGGCTCATCAGCACAGAGGAGAAATGGTTCTTTGGCAAGCTGGCGGGCAAGCACAACACGCTGTTTCTCTCCGCCGGAGAGGTCACGTGCGATATGCATCATCCGGTGAGACAGTCGCACCTCATCCAGGAGATCCGCCGCACGGTTTACTGCCTTCTCACCCGGATATCCGATATCTGAGAGTGCATGAAGAACGTTCTCGATTACGCGGTCATCACCATACAGGGCAAATGTTCGCTGGAACATGATGGCAGTCCGGGCCATGATGTTGCGCATCTTTAGTTTATTTTCATCTGCCCATAGATCAACGTCTTCAGCGACCATCGTCCCGCGACATTTTGGACATTCGCTGCCCTCTTTGCTCCTGAGGTCAACATATCCACACGTGTTGCATGTCGATATATGGTAGATAACTCTGCCCGTTGAAGGTGGCGAATCAACACCACGGATGAGATGCATCAGCACGGTCTTACCGGCACCGCTTCGTCCGATGATACCGAAGATTTCACCCTCCGCTAATTCAAAATTGATATTGTTGAGGACGGTATTCTCATCGAACTTCTTCGAGAGGTCCTCAACTGTTAATAAGGGCACCATAGTTTACGTTCACAGTATCATTTTGTGGTGGTTTAATAGTTATTATTCTATCACAATAATGCGCATAGGAGTAATTAGATTATTCGAGGTTGTCAATAATGCCCACAACTTCGTATACGGAGGTGATAATGAAGTCGGCGGCTTTTATCAGCGGCTCTGGTTTTTTACTGTTCTGCTGGAGTGACAGAATCGCAAAATCTGCCTTCTTCATGGCTCGTAAGTCGTTTATTCCGTCCCCCACCATCACTACGGTGTCATAGAGCCGCTTTAAGTCTGCAACCACCTGCTCTTTAATTGCAGGGGTGGCAACACCATGGGTATTGTCCTGCGGTACACCGAGATAGTCTGCCATCTTCATGAGTTTTTTAACCCGGTCTCCGGAAGCGATGTACGTGGCGACACCCCGCGCCTGTAGGTCATGAATGGTTTCACGCGCAAGGGGAAATGGGCGTCCTCCTGCGGTAATGACAAATTCTATGCCGCCAAGGTTGCCATTGAGCATCACTCCAGAGTTCACTGCAACCACGGTCTCTTTTTTGCACACACACCAAACCGCCCGGATACACTCCTGCAGATCACCGATTGTCGCACAGGTATCATTATACAAAAGATCACGGATGTAATCGGCAGTGACAGCTTTGCAGGTACAGGAGATGCCAAATTCGATATTGTTCTCTCTCAAATATTCCGAGAGCAGGCGTGTGGGATCTTCATCAATAATATCACGGGAGTTGAGATAGAGCAGAATGAGTGCGCGTTCTTTGCACGAGGCGGTAAGGGTGATGGTCTCCGCATTTTTGTGGACCGTCCCGTCCCTGACATCTTTTAGCACCCGGTAGGTATGCAGGAGGGTGCCCGCACTATCAAAGACAACGGCTGTTGTCATCTAAAATCATCCGCAAACAGTCGCATTAATACAGATTGGTGTGATTGAAGTAAATGAATACGATGGTTCTCACAAAAACGGCTGATGACATCTCTTCAATGAGGGTGCGCGGAGCAGGGCGTATTGCCCGAACAGCCGCCGCCGCTCTTCAGGAATATGGGGCATCACTTGACTCAAAAACCCTTGCAGAATTCATCACTGAAATGGAAAAAGCAGCAGTAATGCTCCGCGGGACGCGTCCGACAGCTGTTTCACTCCCGAATGCGATCCGGCATGTAATGCGGGGTGTGCAAAAGGCTGAAACGCTTGTTGAAGCACAGCGGGCATTACATGACTGTGCGACTGAATTTATCCGCGATTCTCATGCTGCGGTGGATAAGATTGCAGACATCACAGCACGACAGATTCCTGATGACGCTGTTATTATGACGCACTGCAATTCTCAGGCGGCCATTGCCGGCATCATCCGTGCCCACGAGCAAGGCAAGGTGCGCCTGAGAATTG
>Ga0265294_10002430_pt1 | contig 24462 bp, 20 predicted proteins | sample MunlanPumphouse3_FD_192504 | JGI IMG/M metagenome (GOLD analysis project Ga0265294, IMG submission 192504) | Groundwater microbial communities from a municipal landfill in Southern Ontario, Canada - Pumphouse #3 | ecosystem: Environmental > Aquatic > Deep subsurface > Groundwater | place... | reverse complement strand
GCATCGCTGGCGATGGTATAACCATACAGTTCATGATTGACCCGTTCCCTGAGTGCATCGGCAATAGCCGGAGGAGATTTGAAATCCATATCGGCCACCCACAGGGGGATCAGGTCATCCCTTCCGAAAAGCGCCTTCATCTTTTCCAGCTTCACACAGTCGCTTCCGTGCCTGTCAATATTTTCGTCAAAAATAGAATGCATACGTTGTTTGTGATTTATCCTGATTGCCCCATCCTAGTAGTAGCTGCTGCGGATGGCGGGATTACCCCGCACCCGTCTGCCGCCAAAATGGATCGACTCAAAGGCCAGACCTGCCATAAACTGGTGGGAAACAATCCGGGTATGCAACTGATTCACATCGGTTTGGTAGAAATCCCCCAGATAGCCGGCCCGCAGGGTAATGTTACGGATGGGGAAATCGATTGTAAAATAATTCTTCAAGGCCAGCTGGTTGTGGAAGGAACCGAAATGGATCGTCCCCTTGTTGTTTCCAAGGGTGAAAATCTCGTAATAGGAGTGGCCATATTCGGGGGAGAAAAACATGCCGGCGAAGGGAGAGGTGAGCTGCCAGCGAAAGGTGATATCTTTCCAATGATAGAGGGTCATTGCTGAGAGTTGCAGGTTGAGGGCCGATTTCAACGAACCGGGGTTATTGGAGTTGCGCACGTTGTAAATACCTCCCAGCGAGAGGGCAGCTCCCCCCCCACCCAACAGCGTGAGGCGATCCATCTTCAGTAGGGGGTAGAAGCCGGTGAGATGATAGCGGATGTCTCCATAATATTCCGATGCGGATGCGGTAGGGTTCTTTGTAATGGCGGTTTGTATCTGAAACTGTTGTTGCCAAGACAGTTTTCCTCCAGCGAGGGGTGATGCCTTGATCCGGTCGTGCAGCAACGAGATGCTCATCCCGTCGTAGGTGAGCGGCGAAAGATAACTGTCAGACAGAAAAGCTTTCCCTACACCTACCAGCGTTGCGTGGTTCACAGTAGCCTCAGGCGGGTCACCAGACAGCTGTGCCTGCAGGCCACCGCAGAGGGAGAGCCAGGTCAGTGCCACTATTGAGAATCTTTTCATTGGTTTTAATCTTGTGATGATGAACGGAAGTGATCGACAGGGCTACTGTATCAGTTCAATCGAACAACTTCATCTGTCCGGTTATCTCATCGCGCAGATCGGAATCAGAGATCGGTGTATCACCGTTCTCATCCTCTATCTCCACTTTCATCGTTTCCTGTGTTTCCGGCTCCGGGAAACGGATTGGCTCAAGCTCTTCCACCTCCTTCACCTCATAGTTCGAGATTCGCTTACCCTTCGCCTTGTAGCTTTTCACGCCGATAAACTCCTCCACGTCGATATCGAGTGGTTCACGGTAATCATCGTTTCCGCCAAAGATAATCTTTACCCTCGGAAATACCACATCTGTGAGCAAAAATAATCGCGATTCCGGGTTGTCGCCGAGGAAGCTGAGGGGTTTCTCCGAAGCATCAAAGGCAAACCGCTTCAGGTAGGCATATCCCTGATCGGCATCAAACAGGGCTGCCGACCATACCTTGTTGGCTTCAAATTTTTCAATGAGATGGATATCGGTGGGGAAATGGTTGGTGAGGTCGAAATTGCAGATATGATACTCCCCTTTTTTCGTCACCACCAGGATCTTCTCATCGCCCTGAAATTCTCCCAGATACTTGCCATCTCCTTCATAATTGAGACGGAAGACGTCGGGATCGAACCAGACCTTGCGTCCTCCCAGTGTGGAGATTCCTTTCTGCTTGAGCTGTATGCGGTGGATCTCCGCCTTGGTGAGGATATTCCCCATGGCGTTGCGTCCCTTGATGTCTATCTCGCTGAAATCCTTCTCAAACTGGAGGATGCGCAGCCGAGGCTTGGGTTTGAGGATCACCTTAATGGTTTCTGCCTCCCCGTTGGGGTTTGAGCTGAAGTAGGCGATGCGTGATCCGGGCGTGCCCTTTGTCAGGTCATACTCCTTGTCACGGGTAATCCCCGTCACGGGGAACCGTTTGATGTAGTGAGGCGACGACTTGCCATCGCGGTATACCACATTGTAAATGGTGCGCTTATCGTTCTTCTTGAAGACATTGGCATAGAGGATATTCTTTCCTACGAACATCTTCTCGCTTACCTTCACCACCTTGTACTTTCCATCCTTAAAGAATAGAATGATGTCGTCGATATCGGAGCAGTTGCAGACAAATTCATCCTTTTTCATGCCGGTACCAATAAATCCCTCTTCCCGGTTGACATAGAGCTTCTCGTTGGCTTCCGCCACCTTCACTGCCTCGATGTTCTCAAAGCTGCGTATTTCGGTGCGACGGGGGTAACTCTTTCCGTAGCGCTCTTTCAGCATGAGGTACCAGGCAATGGTATAGTCGGTGAGATTGTCCAGGTTGTGATCTATTTCGCTGATCTCTTCTGCCAGACGGGCAATGGTCTCATTCGACTTATCGGAATTGAATTTCAGGATGCGGGCCATCCTGATCTCCATCAGCCGAAGGATATCGTCGCGATTGATCTCCCGGATAAAGGAGGGTTTGAAGGGTTCCAGCCGCATATCGATGTGCGCAATGGCAACCTCCATATTGGCAGCATTCTCAAACTCACGATCCTTGTAAATCCGTTCCTCGATGAATATCTTCTCCAGGGAGGCAAACAGCAGCGCCTCCTGCTTTTCATCCTTTTCGATCTCCAGCTCCCGACGCAGATAGTGCTGTGTGTTATCGACCGATACGCGCAACACATCACTCACCGTCAGGAAATGGGGTTTGTCCTCGTCAATGACGCAACAGTTGGGTGAGATGCTGATCTCACAGTCGGTGAAGGCATAGAGTGCATCGATGGTTTTGTCGGAGGAGACACCCGGTGCCAGCTGCACCTGTATCTCCACGTTCCGGGCCGTGATATCATCCACCTTTCTGATCTTGATCTTCCCTTTCTCATTGGCCTTGAGAATGGAATCGACGACGCTGGCGGTAGTCCTCCCATAGGGGATATCTTTTATCACCAGCGTCTTACTGTCAAGTTTCTGGATGGTTGCCCGCACCTTCACCGAACCTCCCCTTTCCCCGTCATTATACTTTTCCACATCGATGTAGCCACCGGTCTGGAAATCAGGATAGAGGATAAACTCTTTCTCTTCCAGATAGGCAATGGCGGCATCACACAGCTCATTGAAGTTGTGGGGCAGGATCTTGGAAGAGAGGCCAACCGCAATACCCTCCGCGCCCTGTGCCAACAGGAGAGGGAATTTGGCGGGCAAGGTAACCGGCTCTTTGTTTCTCCCGTCGTAGGAAGGTTTCCACTCGGTGGTTTTCGGGTTGAAGAGCACCTCCAGCGCAAACTTGGTCAGTCGCGCCTCAATATAGCGGGGTGCAGCCGCTCCGTCACCGGTAAGAATGTTCCCCCAGTTACCCTGCGTATCAACCAGCAGATCCTTCTGTCCCAGCTGCACAAGCGCATCGCCGATAGAGGCATCACCATGGGGGTGATATTGCATGGTTGTACCGATGATGTTGGCCACCTTGTTGTAGCGTCCGTCGTCCATCCGTTTCATGGCATGAAGAATGCGTCGCTGCACCGGTTTCAATCCATCGGAGATATGGGGCACGGCACGCTCCAGGATCACATAGGAGGCATAGTCCAGAAACCAGTTCTGGTACATTTTGGAGAGATTGAGCGTGCTGTCGTCACCCAGCCTGACCGGTATCTTACTTCCGCTCATGCTTCTTTGGGTGGGATCCGAATCAGTCTCATCCAACGGTTCCTCTTTTTCTTTGATATCGTCGTCGTTTGTATGCTTAGGAGACATAGATCTGTATATGTACAAAATAACCGCCTCCGGACAATGAAGCTGGAGGCATTTTCACTATTCAGTGGTCATGTGCAATAAAAATTGCCCAAAGATAAGAAAATTGAGGGTAATTGCAAAAGTAAAAAATCCCTGTCCGATAAACTACTTTTGTGGAAACTTGTTTAATAGGTGTGGTCTTTTCGCACGGGCAATCTTTTTTTTGATACATTTGTCCCTGCGGAGATCGGTGCCACAATGTCAAATAACGGTATCAAACCCTTAGCAAAGAATAGATATTATGAAACAAAAACAAGCCCTTACGTCCATCCGTTTCACCTTCACCCTACTGTTAACGGGGTTGTTGTTATCCTCCTGCGGCAGCGTACCCTTCACCGGAAGGCGGCAGCTGCAGCTTGTCTCGAACAATGAAGTGATAGCCCTCAGCCTGCAGCAATACCAGGATTTCATTCGTACGGCACCTCTGGAGAGTGGCACAACCAATGCGCAGATGGTCTCCCGCATCGGCAGCCGTATAGCGAAGGCAGTAGAAACCTTCTATACCAACAACGGTTATCAGTCGGAGTTGGAAAACTATGCCTGGGAATTCCGGCTGGTAAAAGAGAACAGCGTGAATGCCTTTGCCATGCCGGGCGGAAAGGTGGTGATTTATACCGGACTGCTTCCGGTGACCCAAACGGAGGATGCACTGGCAGTGGTAATCGGTCACGAGATTGCACATGTGATTGCCCGTCACTCCAACGAGCGGATGAGCCAACAGATTGCGCTACAATATGGGGGTGCCATTGCAGGTGGTCTGCTGGGCAACTCACAGGCAATGCAGCAGTTGGGAAGCACCGTTTTTGGTCTGGGGGCACAGTATGGGGTGATGATGCCCTACGCCCGCAAGCAGGAGTATGAAGCCGATGAGATCGGATTGATCATCATGGCAATGGCCGGCTACGATCCCCGGGTGGCTGTTCCTTTCTGGACCCGGATGGCACAAAGCGGCGGGTCCCAGGTTCCGGAGTTTCTCAGCACACACCCTACCGACAGCAAAAGGATAGCCCGCATCCAGGAGATCATGCCACAGCTCCTCACCTATTACAAGGGAGCAGGGATCCAAAACACAACCACGGCGCCCATTCAGACCAAGGCAGCCCTACCCGCGGAGAGTGAGACCAGGAAGGCCAGGACCTCAGAGGAGTGGACGTTCTGATCTCCTGTTTGTGGCATGATATACCACCCCCACAATTGCCAACAGCGCCCCTGAGACAATCAGCAGGATCTCCACGGATACCACGTCGGCCAATGGACCAAAGAGAAGAATTGCCACAGGCATTGCTGCGGAAGCGATGATCTGAATGATGGAGAAAACCCTCCCCATCATTTCGGGTTTTGTGATCTCCTGGATAAAAACTGTCTCAGCGGTAGCGATCACCGGCATAAAAAAACCGGAGAAGCCCATCACCAGAAGATAGAGCGCAAAATTGCCGGCGAGTCCGAGCAGGGTGAAAGAGATACCGAAGGCAACCAGACAAAGGGCTATCGCCAAAATCTTATCCCTGATGTTGCCATAGAGCGACACCGCGATCCCCCCCACGAAAGAGCCAGCCGTCCAGACAATCTCATTGGCTGTCAGGCGCCAGACCTCTCCTCCGAAGCTACGTTCAATCATGAGCGGGGTGAGTACCGCTGCCGGTGTGATCAGGAAAAAGGAAAAGGCGTAACAGATAATGATTCCTTTCAGCAATCGGTTGCCAAAAGCATACCGGACTCCTTGTTTGAGCTCGGTGAATACCGATGCCGGCTCCTCTGTGCGCTCCACCTTCTCCACCACAATCAAGCGAAGGATGAGGATCGCAGCCGAGGCTGTCACCACATCGATCATGAAGGCCCAGGCAATATCCATGGTTCCCAGCACCACTCCTCCCACGGCTGGCGCCAACAGCATCAGCACCGAGCTGACCGACTGGTTGATACCCTGTACGCGGGTAAGGTTCTCCTGCGGCACCAGTTGCGGGTAGATCGCATTGACGGCGGGCATCTGGATTCCTGCACCGATAGAACGAACCACGGATACTGCCAGCAACAATTCAAGCCTGGTGAACCCCGACCAAAAAGCGATGGCAAGCGCCAGCGTGGAGACCGCGATAAAAGCGTCGGAGAGCATGATCAACACCTTCCGGTTGTATCGGTCAGCCCATACCCCTCCCCAAAGAGAGACAAATACCTGTGGCAACATGGAACAGATGGTGGTCAGCATCAGCCACATTCCGGATGAGGTTTCCAAGGTGATGTACCAGATAATGGCATAAGCCACCACTGCCGAACCAAACAGGGAAACGTTCTGGCTCACCAGGAAGAGTATCACCTGCCGGTTGAACAAGGATCTCCTGTTTGAGAGGGTTGCATTACTCATGACCTACAATCCAATGTAAAAAATGTCCGCATCAGGCTGATGGAGATAAAAAAAAGCGATATTCCATGCTACCGGAATACCGCCTCTGTCTGAATCATCACCCCTATCTCCTCAAGCGGTTCAGGGAGCGTACCAGTGCCTCATCGGCTCCAATCTTCCGGATAGCCAGCATGGTCAGGATAAGGGCAATCACCGGCATGATGCCTCCCAGGCCCACACGCTGAAACTGCAGGTTCTCCACCGGATAAACCTTGTAGAGCACAAATCCGAAAAAGAGGTAAAAACCAATCATGATGACCGAATTAAAGACCGACAGCCGGATCTGCAACATTCTCCTTTTGTAGAGGAAGATGGTTACCAGCGAAAGCAGGGAACTGAGGGCACCCATCACGAAGAGCCCCCAGGTGGAGTCGGTAAGGGTGCCGTTGAGATAGATTCCCATCGCTTCGAAAAGCACCTCATCACCCTTGTAGCCAAAGGTTGCCAGGGGTGTGACCGAAGCGGTCAGCATGGCTGCTGCTGCCAGCAGCAGAAAAAGTGTCTGAATCCGTTGCAACATAGCCTCAGAATAACTCTTTCTCCTTGGCAGGGTTGCGGTAGAAGATCTGGCTTTCCTTCCACTCTTCAATAGCCATCAGTGAGGGCTTGGGAAGCTTTTCATAGAAGCGGGATATCTCAATCTGTTCGTGGTTTTCAAATACCTCCTCCAGATTGTCGCTGTATGACGCAAATTCCTGCAGCTTGGTATCCAGGTCACGTTTCATCTCAATAGAGAGCTGGTTGGCTCTTTTGCTGACGATACGGACCATTTCGTAGACATTGCCTACCGGTTCCGACAACTTCATCACATCACGGGTTTCGGTGTTGGTATTTGCAGCAATTTTTCTGTAATCCATTGTTGTTTATCTTAGTTTGTTGTTTTCACTTTTCATCAATCCGTAGGCAACTGGTCAATCTTCGCCTGTGCCTCCCGGTAATAGCGGTTGGCTTCCTCTTTGAACTTCCCTTCCGGAAATGAATTGGTGTAATTAAAGTATTCATCCACCACCATGCGGTAGCGCTCCGGCTGTGTCAGGAGCGTACTGCGTTGCGCATACTCGTAACGAGCCCGGAGAATGGTCATCTGATAATCTTCCAGATACTTGGAATAGGGATAGCTTTTCATTGCTTCCCGGGCTGTGATCACCGCCGATTCGTAATTGTTGCCCATGTAATTGCCGAGATTGAGGTAGAGTTGGGATGAGAGCAGTTCCTTGTAAGCCAGCTTCTCCTGTAGTTCAAAGAGATAGTTTTTCGCCTGTTCTGCTCGTTCAGTCTGGGGGTAACGTTCCATATACTTCTGGAATTCAGCAATTGCCATATAGGTCTTCGACTGATCCAGACGGGCATCGGGAGAATCCAGGTACATCCCGTAAGCCGAGTAGAAAAGGGCCGACTCGGTATATTCACCGTTGGGATAGGTATTGTAATAGGTGGTGAACACCTGTGTGGCTGAGTAGTAATCCCGCGCGTTATAGTGGCTCTGTGCCAGCAGGTAAAGCGACTCCTCGGCCTGTGCAGTACCTTTCATAAAGGTGACCAGCTCTTCCAGGAGGGTGATGGATCGATTGTATTTCCCTTCCTCGAAATATTTTTTCGCATAGGTGTATTTCAGGTCTCTGTCGGTACTTTTGAGGATCTTGTTATACTCGTTACAGGAACTCAACACCAAAATGATCAGCAAAAAATAGAATGGTTGTATTCTCATCTTGTTCCAAGTCGGGTTTAGCGTGCAAATTTACGCATTCTTTCTTATTCTGCGAAAAGGGGAGCGCTATTTTATTCAATTTTAGGATTTCGCAGCAAGAAACTGCAGGATGCTATCCACATATTTGCGGTCGTTGGCGAGTTTCGGCACTTTGTGTTGTCCACCCACCTTCTCCCGTTGTTTCATCCACTCATAAAAAAGCCCGCTCCCCATCACTTTCACCACGGGGGGACTCAGAGAGAGGTTGTAGGATCGTTTTGCTTCGTAGTCGGAATTCAGTCTTTTCAGGCTCTCATCGAGGCTTTCGATAAACAGGGATAGGTCGCAGGGGGCTGTTTCAAATTCAATCAGCCACTCATGCGCACCATTGTTGCTGTCGCCAAAGAATATGGGGGCAGCGGTATACTCGGTAATCTTGGCTCCGGTTATGCGGCACGCCTCATCCAGAGCCCTGTCGGCATTGTCTACAATCAGCTCCTCTCCAAAGGCATTGATAAATTGCCTGGTGCGGCCGGTCAACCGGAAGAGATAGGGATCGGTGGAGGTAAACTCAACGGTATCGCCAATTTTGTATCGCCAGAGACCGCCACTGGTGGAAATCACCATGGCATACTGTCTACCCGTCTCCACGCCACTCAAGGGTATCGCTTCCGGATTCTCCTTCATCCACTGCTCTGCGGGGATAAACTCATAATATACCTCGTTGTCGAGCAGCAACAGCAAATCCTTCGAGCCGGGGGCGAACTGCACCCCAAAGAAACCTTCCGAAGCATTATAGGTCTCCCAGTATCGCATCCGGTCAGATGAAACCAGCTTCTCATATTGTTCCTGAAAAGGGATGAAACTGACCCCGCCATGAAAGAACACCTCCAGGTTGGGCCAGATCTCAGTGATCATACACCCACTGTCATTCACAATCTTCTTCAGCAGCACCAGCATCCAGGAGGGTACCCCCACCAATGAGCGAATATCAGCCCCCATCGCATATTCAGCCAGCTTCTGCAATTTCTCTTCCCAGTCTGGCAACAGGGCAATCTTCTCCGGGGTTCTCCTGCGCCTGGCGAGAGCTGGCAGGTTCTTCATCAGAATCGCAGAAATATCAGCGGTATAGATACCGTCACCGATGCGGTTGATTTGTTGGCTACCGCCCAGCACCAATGATTTTCCCAAAACAAAGGATGTGTCGGGGTGATGATGTGCATAGATGCCCAACATATGGTATCCTGCCCGGTAGTTGCCATTCTTCAACGATTCACGGGTAACGGGGATATACTTGCTCTTCTCTTCAGTGGTACCGGACGACATGGCAAACCATTTCACGGGTGTATCCCACAGCACATTTTTTTGCTTCTCCACGATGATGCGGTCGAGATAGGGTCGCAGGTACTCATAGGTGGCAACAGGCACGATCCTGCGAAAGGCATCTTCATCACTGACCCGTGCAAAATGATGATCGTTTCCGTAGCGTGTGCGACAGCCATGCCGCAGCAATCGCTGCAGCGTTTTCTGCTGTATGCCGTACGGATCATTCACAAAAGTTTCCACCGGTCTGTAGTAGGAGGTGAGAATCGATCGGGTGATTTTTTGAATCATTCTTTCATAGTCAAATAGGAGACAAAGGTAGTGACTTGTCTCAAATATCGGGCGAAACCGGCAAAACTTTAAGAAATATAAGCAGATCAGCCGATCCTGCTGATTTTGTGTAGCCTCTCTTCATCAATGATCTTGATCTTTCTGCCGTCGATGGTGATGATCCGCTCATTCACAAAATTAGAAAGGGTGCGGATAGCATTGGAGGTGGTCATGTTGGAGAGATTGGCCAGATCCTCCCGGGCCAGATAGATGTTGATGGTGGCACCATCCTCCTCCAAACCGTAGCTCTCCTTGAGAAAAAGTAGCGATTCGGCCAGCCTTCCCCTCACATGCTTCTGTGTTAAATTGACCACTCGCTGATCGGCAATTCCCAGATCCACCGACAACATCCGGATAAAAAAGAGCGCCATCTCTCCGTTGTTGCGCAGAAACTGTTCTATCAGTTCCATCGGAACCATGCAGACGGTACAGGACTCAAAAGCTGACGCCGCAGTAACATAAGACTCACGGGCAAAATAGGCTCTGTAACCAAAATATTGAACGGGACGGATGATGCGAATAATCTGGCTTCTCCCCCCCACTCCGCTTTTAAAAATCTTCACCTTCCCCTTGAAGAGAATCATCAGATCTTTCGGGTTTTCATCTTCCAGATAGATCAGTTCATTTTTCTTAAAATGAACCAAACGGGCACTGTTACGCAACTGATCACGCTCAGCAGCGGTTAACATTCTCCACACATCAGGCAATGAGGAAGCTATATCCACCATTTCTTTTCTGTTCACTAGCTCCAGTGTTATAGAACTATGTTCTAAAACACAAATATATAGTTTTTTTTAACAGGATGAATCAAATAGGAGAACTTTTTTGCGATAATCGTCCCTTCCCATTTTTTTCGTTCATGATTTTTATTTTAGGCTTCCCCCAGTATTTTTTTTTGTGCTCTGAAAAAAAATGTATGTTTGCAGTCTGAATGAAGAGAAGAGCCATCATACTGATAGTGTTCCCGTTCATTGCCACCGTGAATTGCCTCGCATTCACATCCGGTCTGCCGACAGATACGATTCTGAACAGGGCAATGAGCGCTGCAGAAAAATACAATGAGCTGGTAGAAAGCTACACGGCCCAGGTCTATGTGCGCTCTTACGTGGAAACAATCCGGAAGAACTTTCTCTACAAATACACCCACCTGATTCCGGACTTTGTGCTGCATGATCCGGACAATGATGAAGCACTCATCGAGACCATCAGCGATTTGCGTTACGAATATCCGAACATATATGTCCAGGACATCAGGCATGTAACCGGTACGCTAACCAAAAAGAAGGAGATCGACCTGATTCCGTTTGAGTTGCTGAACATCAACATCTATGGAGAGACCACCAACGAGGAGAGTTTCTTCATGCCCATTCGTTTCAGTACGGCAAAATATTACCACTACAGCCTGTATCAGACCTTCACCGCGAACGACAAAACCTACTACAACATCCATTTCTCCCCCATATACAACAATCCGAAGCTCTTACAAGGCTCTTTTATCGTGGAGCGGGGAACCTGGAGGGTAATCTTTTTCCGTGGTGAAGGACTGGATATTTTTTCCGACTTCTCTTTCGAGATGACCATGGGCGATGAGTGGATCACCAACTACCTGCCTGTCAGCATCACCATCTACCAGAAAGCAGCCTACCTGGGAAATGTACTGGCTAGCAGGCATCTAGCCAGCATCAGTTACAAGGAGATTTCCCTGCGTCAGATCCAGCAACCGGAGCGGTCGCTCAATATCAGCAACTCCTACAAGGTACGACTCGATTCCGTACCGCTGCGGAGTGATTCTCTTTTCTGGGAGCAGATACGCCCCATACCATTGCAAGCCAGGGAAAGCGATGTGATCACCCGTTACCGGCAAGAGCAACCGACAGATGAGAAACCCAAAACGGCAACAGATTCAACAGGCAACAACCGGATTGCCCAGCAGATGGCACAACGCATGGTGGTCAGCTCCAGCTACCAGTACAAATCGACCCGGTTCGGATACTCCGGGCTCTTCAACCCGCTGATGCTTGGTTACAGCTCCCGCGACGGAGTCACCTACCGGCAAAAGATATCCTTCACGGCAGACCTGAAACGCAGCCGCAACCTGCAGGTGAATGCCTTTGCGGGCTACATGTTCCGCCGAAAGGAGTTTTTCACCGATCTGACCACCACCTGGAACTATGAACCGCTGCGAATGGGTAGTACCACCTTTTCCATCGGCAACGGCAATCCCACCTACAGCTCCCTTTTTGTGGATCAGATCCGGGAGCGGCTGGCGGAACAAGGCATCACATTCGATGACATTTCACTCACCTATTACAAGGATTACTACCTTAAGCTATTCAACACATTGGAAGCCACCAACGGTTTGCTTTTACAAACAGGGATCGACTACCATATCCGCAAGAGCAAAACCCACGAGGTGATGTTCCGATCGTTAAGCATCGAAAGTGATCCCATAGAAAAGATGTTTGGGACAAAACGATCGTTTGCCCCCTTTATCCGGGTCAGCTGGACCCCGGTGCAATATTACCGTTACGAGGGCAGGCAAAAGATCTATGCCCGCTCGGACTACCCCACTTTTAAGGTTGAGTTCTCCCGAAGCCTGCTGGATGTGTTGGGAAGCACCTCCCAACACAACCGTATTGAGCTGGATATCAGCCAGAAGATTGATTTCGGATTGATGCATTCCATCCAATACCACATCGGTGCCGGCAGGTTCATCAACCAGCAAACGGAGTATTTCGCCGATTTTGTTTACTTCTCGAAGAACAATTTCCCGGAGAACTGGGATGACGGGCTGGGAGGAAACTTCAACCTGCTGAGCAGGGATCTCTACAATGCCTCAGATTCCTACCTGCAGGGTCACATCATGCTGGAATCACCCTTTCTCCTCCTGAAAAATATCCCCTATGTATCCGACTTTGCAGACAAGGAGCGACTCTACCTGAGCCAGCTCCACACACCACAAATCAAATCCTACAGTGAACTGGGCTATGGCATCGGCAACCGTTTCTTCAATGCGGGACTCTTCGCCTCCTTCTTCAAAGCCCGGTTCAATGAGATTGGCGTACGGGCGGCCTTTGAACTGTAGCCTCCTGCCAAGCTACCTGCAACCGCACCCTTTCAGATCTTCATCCTTCGGTTGGGTTGTCACTATGTGCGCTCTTCTGGAAAAATCTTTATCTTTGCAAAAAGATTTCTCCATGATCCGATTTCCTAACGCCAAGATCAACCTGGGTTTGCATGTCGTGTCCCGTCGGCAAGATGGGTACCACGACCTGGAGACGCTCTTCTATCCGATCGGGCTGAAAGATGCCCTGGAGATCATTCCCATGACCAATGAGGAACCCCCTTTTGTCACAAAAGGATACAGGCTGCATCAGGGAGGCATCCCCCTGCAGGGGGATGCGGAGGAAAACCTGGTGGTCAAAGCATGGAAGCTGATCGCTGCGGAGAAAAATATTCCACCACTGGAAATCCATTTGTTGAAGAAAATCCCATTTGGTGCCGGACTGGGGGGTGGCTCCTCCGATGGAGCCGCCATGCTGCAGTTGCTTAACGACACCTTCACTCTGGGATATAGCGATGAGGAGTTGGCAGCACTTGCGGCACGACTGGGTGCCGACTGTGCCTTTTTCATCCGCAACCGTCCGGCACTGGCTACCGGCATCGGCGACTTGCTGGAACCGATAGACCTTGATCTGAGCCATCTGAAGGTGGTGGTGGTGAAGCCGGATATCGGGGTTTCCACTGCGGAGGCCTATGCGATGATCACCCCCCGGCAACCGGAACAGAGGCTCCGGGAGGTTGTCTCCTTACCGGTAACCGCCTGGAAAGAGCAGATGAAAAATGATTTTGAAGCACCGGTTTTCAAAAAATATCCCGAAATTTGGCAAATCAAACAGCAGCTCTACGAAATCGGAGCAGTTTATGCCTCCATGAGCGGCTCCGGTTCTGCGGTATATGGTCTGTTTGGGAAAGCTCCCGAGCTGAAGGGGATGTTCAACAACCATTTCGTTTGGATAAGCGATGAGCCTTACGCTGAAAGCTGAAATAAAAAAAATATGAATAAACATTTTACAGGATGCTTCCTGCTCCTACTGATACTTGGCGGAAGCATTCAGGCGCAAACGACATTTTCACCGGCTGAGGTTTCAACCTTTGGCCCCGTAGTCGTACAGGCACCGGTCATCCTGGACAGTGTCAACCTCAGTGACAAGCCCTATTCGGATGAACTGCTGCTCTCCACCTCCATCAATTTCCCCGCACCGGAGAAATTTACCGGCAGAGCAGAGCCCGATACGACAGGTTACTTCCGGTTGCTGAGACCTGTGAAGGGCAACGCTTTTCAGCTGGTCTCCTTCCATCTGTCGGGCAACTGCTATGGAAAAGGGAGAATTACCGTCACCTCTCCCAATCCGCTGGAACTGTGGATCGACAATGTAAAGAGGGCTACCAAGCATGCTGCCGATGACAGCCTGCACCTGGCCGGGTCGGTGGATGCAGTGTTGAATGGATTTATCAACAACAGCCGTGTGGTAGTTAAAATGCTGACCTCATCGGATGACCACAACGATGCGATGGTGAAGATCGATGTGAAACCGGAGGAAGCTGATTCGCTCCTGGTATATCGCTTCAATCAGCAAGCAAAAAGAAGGATCGATATCAAAGACATCCTCGAGGGAAAGCGGGTGAGCAGCTCTTCCATCTCTCCCAGCGGGCGGCTTGTGCTTCTCTCTTTCCGCGAGACTCTCCCGGGCGGTGAGAACCGCAACCATACGGAGATATACGACACCCGGCAGCAACGGATCATTTTCTCGGAACCTCTCAGCCGGCCACAACTGAAATGGATGCCCCGCTCAGATCTGCTCTTCTTTGTGGGTGACAGTGAAGAGGGAAGAACCCTCTATACCCTCGATCCGCTCACCATGGAGACAAAAATCATGGCTGAGCAGCTGCCCAAGGAAAACTTTCACATTGCTCCCGACGAACAATCCCTCTTCTACTCGTCAAAAGAAACCCTCACCCTCAGCAACCCCGGGGGCCTGAAACGATTGATCGGTATCGATGACCGGCAGTCCTCCTATCGCGACAGGTACTACCTCTATCGCTACTTCTTCGACACGGGACTCACACAACAGCTCACCTTCGGCAAAAAGTCGGCATCACTCAATGATCTGTCCGACGACATGCAATTCCTGCTTTTCTCGGTATCCGACGAAGACCTTTCGCAACGCCCCTTTCGCACCAGTACCCTCTATCGGTTAAACCTGGGAACCATGGAGACCGATACCCTCTGGAAGGATCAACGGTATGCCTATTCGGCCCAGTTCTCCCCCGACGGGCAACAACTGCTGATCCATGGCGCTCCCGAGGCATTCAACGGCATCGGACTGAACACCAAAGAAGGGCAGATCGCCAACAGTTACGACACCCAATCGTTCATCATGCATCTGGAAAACAGAAAGGTGACTCCTGTCACCAAGAGATTCGATCCCACGATCAATGCACAGGAATGGAACAGGCTGGACAACAACATCTACTACCGCGTGGAAGAGGGGGACAAGGTGCAGGTATACCGCTATTCACCCCGGAAAGGGAGCTTTGAAAAACTGCCACTCAGGGAGGAGGTAATCCGCTCCTTCGACATTGCCACAAACGCGCACTGGGCCACCTACACCGGTGTGAGCAGTTCCAACTCCGCACGCAGTTACCTCTTCAACCTCAAAACGTTGGAATCAATACTGATCAGTGATCCCTATGCGGAAAGGCTCAATCAGCTACAGCTGGGAGAAGTAAAGGAGTGGCGATTCACCAGCTCCTTTGGAGAGCAGATTGATGGCCGTTATTACCTGCCACCCCACTTCAACCCGAAGAAAAAATACCCGCTGATTGTCTATTACTACGGTGGTACCAGTCCCACCAGCCGTATCTTTGAGAGTACCTACCCGCTGCATGTCTATGCCGCGCAGGATTATGTGGTCTACACCTTGCAGCCAAGTGGCACCACCGGTTACGGACAGGAGTTCTCAGCCCGCCATGTGAATGCATGGGGCGTGCGGACCGCGGAAGAGATCATCGAGGGGGTGAGGGCATTTGTGGCGGCACACCCTTTTGTTGACAGCACAAAAATCGGCAATATCGGTGCCTCTTATGGCGGCTTCATGACACAATACCTGATTACCCGTACCGATCTGTTCACAGCTTCGGTATCACATGCCGGCATCAGCAACATCACCAGTTACTGGGGCGAGGGATACTGGGGTTACTCCTACAGTGCCGGAGCCAGTGCCGGCAGTTATCCCTGGAACAACCCGCAACTCTATGTACAACAGAGCCCGCTGTTTCATGCCGACAAAATCAATACGCCACTGCTCCTGCTGCACGGCACTGCCGACACCAACGTCCCCATTGGCGAGAGCATCCAGATGTATACCGCCCTGAAGCTTCTACACAAACCGGTCGAATTCATCCAGGTGGAGGGTGAGAACCATGCCATTTACGATTATCAAAAGCGGGTTGCATGGAACCATGCCATTTATGCCTGGTTTGCCAAATGGCTGAAGGGAGATGCCCGGTGGTGGGAGTCGATGTATCCCGATAAATAAGGAGCAGAAAAAACAACAGCATAACCCATAAGATATCAGACAAGATGGATCGCAAGAGAATAGCGGAAGAGGTGATAGAACTGGCACGCGCAACGGGTGCCTACTTGAAATCCGAGCAGCAGTCGCTCCAGCAAAAAGAGATCGAGCTCAAGGGCACCCGCAACTATGTCACCTATATCGACAAGGAGGCGGAGAAAAAGCTGGTGGAGGGTCTCCGTCTGCTCCTTCCGCAGGCAGCCTTCCTCACGGAAGAGAAAACCGTACGCTTTGAACCGCGTGAATACACCTGGATCATCGATCCGCTGGATGGCACCACCAACTATGTGCATGGCGACACGCCCTACTCCGTAAGCATCGCCCTGATGCAGCAGTCGCAGGTCATCCTGGGCGTGGTATTCGATCCGGTGGCCGACCAGCTGTTTGTGGCCACAGGAGAGGGAGAGGCCTACCTCAACGGAGCTCCCCTGCGGGTGAGTCGCCAAGAGTCGCTCACCAACGGCTACATAGGCTTTGGGATTCCCTATACGCTCGATAGCCGGGAGGAAGCAATCCTGGTCAATGCGATGAAACAGTTCCGTAGCTGCAGCTTCCGCATCAAGGGCTCTGCCGCAATTGAGATCTGCTACGTGGCAGCCGGCATCACCGATGGCTACTTCCACTCCGGCCTCTCGGCCTGGGATGTGGCTGCCGGTTCCTATATCCTGACGTGTGCCGGCGGTCGCTGCAGCGACTTCAGCGGTGGAGGGAACTACCTCTTCGGCAGGGAGATGGTAGCCACCAACGGAAGAGTACATGAGGCAATCCTGCAAACCATTATCACTGTTGACTAATGGAGAAACAGATCATCCTTCTGGCTTTTCTGCTGACGCTGATCGCGGGACTCTCCACCGGTATCGGGAGCCTGATTGCCTTCATGGCAAGACGCACCAACACCAACTTTTTGAGTCTCTCCCTGGGTCTCTCCGCAGGGGTAATGATCTATGTCTCCTTCATGGAGATGATGCCGCAGTCGGTGGAGTCGCTCACCGCACATTTTGGCGAAAAAACAGGTATGCTCTACCTGATCTTCGGGTTCTTCGGGGGCATTGCCCTGATCGCTTTGATCGACTTCCTGGTACCCGAATCAAGGAACCCGCATGAGATGCACAGCGTGGAGGAGATGAAAGGAAAAAGCCGCCTGAAACAGACCGGCATCATCGCTGCCATCACCATCGCCATCCACAACTTTCCCGAAGGAATCGCCACCTTTATGTCGGCTCTTACCACCCTGGAGGTAGCCATTCCCATCACGGCGGCCATTGCCATCCACAACATCCCTGAAGGGATTGCAGTGGCTGTGCCCATCTATCATGCCACCGGGAGCAAGAAAAAAGCCTTCTGGCTCTCCTTTGCCTCGGGGTTGGCCGAACCGGTGGGAGCGCTGATCGCCTATCTGTTTCTGCTTCCCTTCTGGAGCCCGGTATTGAACGCCCTGATCCTGGCAGCTGTTTCCGGAGTGATGGTTTACATTTCGCTCGATGAGCTGCTGCCCAGCGCCGAAAAGTATGGGAAGCACCATCTCTCCATTATCGGACTGGTGGCAGGAATGGTCATTATGGCGCTCAGTCTTTACATGTTTATTTGAATCATTCATAACATACAGAACCCATAAAACAATTCATCATGGCAACAGACCTGATACAAATTGGAGAACGGATCAAAGGTTTGCGGGAAGCACTCAGTCTATCCGCCGAGGAAATGGCCCGCAAATTGGAGACAGAAACGAATGAGTACCTGCAATACGAGATGGGGACAACAGATATCTCGCTCTCCTTTCTGCAGCGCATCGAAAGAGAGTTTAACGTGGACCTCGCCACCCTGATGTTCGGTACCGAGCCGAAAATGAACGCCTACTTCATCACCCGCAAGGAGAAAGGGGTCAGTGTGGAACGGGTGTCGGCATACAAGTACCAGTCGCTCACGGCAGGCTTCACCAACAATGTAGCGGAGGTGTTTATCGTTACGGTAGAACCCAAACCAATAGAGACAGACTACTACAGGAGCATCCATGCCGGCCAGGAGTTCAACATGATCCTGGAGGGAAGCATGGCCATGACCATCAACGACAAGGAGCTGATACTAAACGAGGGGGACAGCATCTACTTCGACTCGTCGCTGCCGCACGGCATGAAAGCGCTTAACGAGCGGTCGGTGAAATTTCTAGCCGTAATCCTCTACCCCTGAAACTGACAACTCATTGACAACAGGTTAACATGATCGAAAAATTTGTAAAACAGACACTCTTCGCATCCCACCGGGATTTCATGGAGAATTACGCAATCATTGTGCCGGAACAGTTCAACTTTGCCTACGACGTAGCTGACGAGTGGGCCCGTACCCATCCCGATAAGCGGGCACTTTGCTGGACCAACGACAAGGGGGCACACCGCGACCTCACCTTCGGGGAACTGAAAGAGCTCTCCGACCGCACCGCCTCCTGGCTCCAGTCGCTGGGCATCGGCAAGGGCGACATGGTGATGCTGATCCTGAAGCGTAACATCGAGTTCTGGCAAACCATCCTGGCGCTGCACAAGCTGGGTGCCGTGGTGATTCCCGCCACCCATCTGCTCACCGACAAGGATATCACCTACCGTAACAACGCCGCCGGCATCCGGGCGATTATCGCCACGGAGGATGAAAACCTGGTCACCCATGTGAACCTGGCGATGGAACAATCCCCCACCGTGGAACACCGTATCATGGTGGGGGAGACGATTCCCGACGGATGGCTCGATTTCCACCGGGGGGTAAACGGGGCAGCTCCCTTTGTAAAACCTGCGGTGGTGAACCGCAACGAGGATATCATGATCCTCTATTTCACCTCCGGCACCACGGGACAACCCAAGATGGTGATCCATGACTTCACCTATCCCCTCGCCCACATCACCACGGCAAGGTACTGGCACAACCTGCACGAGGGAAGCCTCCACCTCACCGTGGCCGATACCGGATGGGCCAAGGCGGTATGGGGCAAGCTCTATGGGCAGTGGATCGCCGGTGCAGCCGTCTTTGTCTACGACTTTGAAGGGCGGTTCATCCCGGAAGATATGTTGCGCATGATCTCCACCTACCGGGTGACCTCCTTCTGTGCCCCTCCCACCATCTTCCGCTTCCTGATCCGCGAGGATCTGTCGCAGTATGATCTCTCCGCACTGGAGTACTGCACCACCGCCGGTGAGGCTCTCAATCCGTCCGTATACGAAAGCTTCTACCGGCAGACTGGTATCCGGATGATGGAGGCGTTCGGACAGACCGAAACCGCCCCTACCATCATCACCTTTCCCTGGATGGAACCCAAGCCGGGATCGATGGGAGTTCCCAACCCGCTTTACAAGATGGATCTGATCACCCACGACGGTCGCCCGGCTGAGGATGGGGAGCAGGGAGAGATCGTCTTCTATACCCATGAACAGCGCCCCCTGGGGCTTTTTATGGGCTATTACCGTGATGAGGCGTTGACGCACAGCGTCTATGCCGACCACCTCTACCGCACCGGTGATATGGCCTGGCGCGATGAGGATGGCTACTACTGGTTCGTGGGTCGCACCGATGATGTAATCAAGAGCTCCGGTTACCGCATCGGTCCCTTCGAGGTGGAGAGCGCCGTAATGACCCACCCCGCGGTGGTAGAATGTGCCATTACGGGTGTACCCGATGAAATACGGGGACAGGTAATCAAGGCCACCATCGTGCTGGGAAGTGATTACCAGGATCAGGCCGGCGATGAACTGGCCCATGAGATTCAGGAGCATGTGAAGCAGGTGACGGCCCCCTATAAGTATCCCCGCATCATCGAGTTTGTCAGCGAGCTGCCGAAGACCATCAGCGGAAAGATCCGACGCGTGGAGATCCGGGAGAAAAGCAAATGAGTTTTTGGCTTTTAGCTTTTAGCTTTCAGTTGTCAGCGGAAAGCGGAAAGCGGACCCCAATGAACCGTTATGGGATTTGGGTGTTATTTCTAAAGCATCAACAGTAAGAACCAAAATAAGCATTTTAAACTGTATGAAGAAAGCATATCTGTTTCCTGGCCAGGGAGCCCAGTTCGTGGGCATGGGCAAAGATTTGTACGAGAGTTCTCACATCGCCCGGGAGCTGTTCGAGCAGGCGAATGAGATTTTGGGGTTCCGTATCACCGACCTGATGTTTGAAGGCAGCGACGAGGACCTGCGGCAGACAAAGGTGACGCAACCGGCCATCTTTCTCCATTCGGTGATCCTGGCCAAAACGCTGGGTGAGGAATTTCGTCCCGACATGACCGCCGGTCACTCGCTGGGCGAATTTTCGGCATTGGTTGCCGCAGGAGCACTTCCCTTCGAAGACGGGTTGAAATTGGTCTACAAACGGGCGCTGGCCATGCAGAAGGCCTGCGAGGCAGAACCCTCCACCATGGCAGCCGTACTGGCACTGCCGGATGAGAAAGTAGAGGAGATCTGCGCTTCCATCGATGAGGTGGTGGTACCGGCCAACTACAACTGTCCGGGGCAGATCGTCATCTCCGGCAGCTTGAATGGTGTGGAGCTGGCCTGCGAAAAGATGAAAGAGGCAGGTGCCAAGCGGGCCCTGCTGCTGAAGGTGGGAGGAGCATTCCATTCTCCGCTGATGGAGCCGGCGCGTCTGGAGCTGCGTGAGGCGATTGAAGAGACTACCTTTTCGGTTCCTGTGTGTCCTGTCTACCAAAACGTTTCAACCATAGGAGAGAGCGACCCGGCGGTGATCAAGGCGAACCTGGTTGACCAGCTCACCTCACCTGTGAAGTGGACACAATCCGTACAAAACATGATAGCCGATGGGGCTACTGAGTTTGTGGAACTGGGTCCGGGAAATGTGTTGCAGGGACTGATCTCCAAGATCAACAAGGAGGTTTCCGTATCAGGCAGGCAATAATCATTCAACGGCCGGAATTCGGGAATTAAGTTTTCTTAGTTCCCAATTCTTGGCAGGAACAAAATATGGCAATATATTTGCCTGAACCATTAATGAAGAGAGATATGCAAAAAATGACCCTACTCGTCACCCTGTTCCTGTTGACCATTCTGCAGGGGTATGCACAAGACGAAGAATTCTTCCAGGCACCCGATTACCGGCAGATTGAACGGAACGTGAGAGAACCTGCATCCTCCTACCACTACCCGAAACTGCTGGAAAAGTATCTGAACAGCGATGCGGCCATGACAGCCGAGGAGGGAAGACACCTCTACTTCGGCTATGTCTTCCAGTCCAACTACATACCCGCCGATACCTCTCGCTACAACAAGCTATTGGCCGATGTGCTGATCAAAAGCACACTCCTGACTGACGACTACGACCGTATCCTCCAATACAGCGAAGCCCTTCTTCAGGAGGATCCCTTCAACCTGCGGGCGCTAAACGCCCGGATGCTGGTCTACGCACAACAGAATGACGCAGCGTCCTACAAAGCGGTAGCCCGCAAGCGGCGGATTGTGCAGGATGCCATTGTGGGCACGGGTGACGGCATGTCGGAAAAGACCGCTTTCTATGTGATCAAGGTAGCGCACGAGTACGATATCCTCCCCTTTCTGGGGTTCTCGTTCGGTGGTGAGGACCGGATCCTGAAAAACAACCGGATCAACTACCTGTCACTCGGGCAGAACCGTTTTGGTGTGGAACGGATCTATTTCAACATCAAACCGGTGATTGAACATGTAAGTGCACGTGGGGGTGGAAAACTGTAAATTCAGGAAATTCAGCATCAGTTGAATTTCCTGTCTACATAAAGGTATCTACCACTTTGTTGAAATAATCGATCGATTCCTGTATCTCGGGGAGGTTGTTTTCCCAGTTCGCTTCATACTCAATGGTGAAGTAACCCTCGAACTGCTGTCTTTTCAGTTCCTTCAGTATCTGGTCTACCTGCAGGAGACCCGTTCCCCAGACCACGTCTTCCAGCGTTCCCTCGCTACCCTGGGGAGCGATGTCCTTGAAGTGGAAAGAGATAATCTTTCCTTCCAGTTGCTTGACACACTCCAGGGGGTCAAGTCCCATCCTCTTGTAATGACCGATATCAGCCGATGAACCCAGTAGTTCGGACCTGCCATCGATCGCCTGGAGCAGTATTTCCGGCTTCCAGTAGGAGTTCTCGCTGGGGTGGTTGTGCACCGCCACCTTGATGGCGTGTTCCCTGGAGAGCTCCTCCACCAGGTCCCAGTCATCCAGCGCCGGTTCTGCACTGATGAACTCGAGCTCCATGCTCCTGGCGAAACGGAAGATCTTTTCCCATTCCTCCCGCTTGGCGGTCCACACCCCAGAAGAGATGATCCTGATCCCCCTTGAGGCGGCCATATCCTTGAGCTTCGCCTGGTCGCTTTCAGTGAGGGAGTAACCGAAGACCGCATCCCCAAATTCTGCACCCATCTTCTGACCGGGATAAATCTCGATGAACTTCAACCCCAATTGTTGTGTCTTGTCCAACGCTTCCACTGCCGTGAAACGATGCAGGGTGTATGATTGCATGGAGAGCTTCCAGCCCGCCTTTTCGGCCTTGGTCTGACCTGGTACTGAACCACAGGCACTGTGCAGCATCAACAATGCCAGAGAGATGAACAATAATGTTGGTATCTTTTTCATAATCTTCTTGAATATATAAAGGAGAGGTGTCCACAGGTAAGAAGACACCTCTTCCGAATGATTGGTTACTTCTTGGGCATCGCGGGCAACGTGAACCCATTGTGATAGGTGTGGTTGATCCACTCGTTGGCCATCTCCAGCGCGTTGAACTCGGCAAAGCGCCGGTCGAACCTGGGATCACCATCGATGACGGCATACTCATCCACGGTGACGATCTTGATCTTGTCGCTGGGCGAGATATTGGTAAACTTCATCTCTTCACCGTCCCATTGCAGCTCACGGTGCAATCCCTGCAGACCCGAGAGACGCGTGGCAAGAACACCCATCACCACCATCTCATTGAAGGGACCGGAGAACTGGAAGTTGGAAGAGGCTTCCTTTCTGCTCCCTGCGGACTCCTTGGCTGCCCTGATCCAATCCTGCTCGTGTGCGTTGGTCGACCAGATGTCACCGTTGCCACCCTTCACCCTCGGAAGAGTGGGATCCGGTTCGGTGAAGTCGGCCATCAGGGAAGTGGGCAACAGTGTGGGATTCATGCCGTAACAACCGGTCATGATCTTGCCCTTTGTGCCAACCAGGATAATGCCACCGTTAGAATCACCCATCATCTCACCATCTTTCAGCTCTTCCGGTCGATCGGGCAGTAGTCCTCCATCATACCAATACACCTTCACCTCCGGCATGTTAACCTTCCCTTTCGGGGCACGCGCCGGAAACCTGTAGGTGACCACCTGTGCCTGAGGGGGTGAGTAGAGATTCGAGAGTGTAGAGCTGGCTGAAACGCTCACCGGATACTTCAGGTCGAGGGCCCAGTAGAGTGGGTCCATGATGTGACAGGCCATGTCACCGAGGGCACCGGTACCGAAATCCCAGAATCCCCTCCAGTTCCAGGGGGTGTAGGCCGGGTTGTAAGGCCGCTTTGCAGCAGGCCCGATGAAAAGGTCCCAGTCAAGTGTGCCAGGTACGGCATGATCCCCCTTGGGTTCAGAAAGTCCCTGGGGCCATATGGGACGATCGGTCCAGCAGTGCGCTTCGTACACCTCTCCTATCACCCCCGATTCAACCCACTCGGCAATACGACGACACCAGTCGAACGAGTTACCCTGATTGCCCATCTGAGTGGCCACCTGGTGCTTCTTTGCCAGCCGCGTGAGCAACCTCGACTCGTATACGCTGTGGGTAAGAGGTTTCTGCACGTAGGCATGCTTACCCAAGGTGATGGCATGGGCCGCCACACCGGCGTGCGTATGGTCGGGCGTGGCAACCATGACGGCATCGATCGACTTGCCCATCGTGTCGAACATCTCCCGCCAGTCCTTGAATTGCCTGGCCTTGGGGTAGTCCTTGAATGTCTTGGCGGCATACTTCCAGTCCACATCGCACAGCGCCACGATGTTCTCGCTCTTCATGTTGGCCAGGTTGCGCCGGCCCATCCCCCCCACACCAATACCGGCTATGTTCAGCTTGTCGCCGGGTGAGGTGTGGCCGTGGGCTTTCCCAAGGATCGTATTGGGAACAATCGTAATACCGGCAGCTCCTATTGCTGCTTTCTTTAGAAATGATCTGCGTGAAGAATCCATATAATAATATTTTTAAAAGAGTTTGGCCATAAAAAAAAGAAAAAAACCTGC
>Ga0265294_10002429_pt1 | contig 24465 bp, 20 predicted proteins | sample MunlanPumphouse3_FD_192504 | JGI IMG/M metagenome (GOLD analysis project Ga0265294, IMG submission 192504) | Groundwater microbial communities from a municipal landfill in Southern Ontario, Canada - Pumphouse #3 | ecosystem: Environmental > Aquatic > Deep subsurface > Groundwater | place... | reverse complement strand
TTATATGTTGACTGATTTCAACAAACAACCCATTCCTCCGGGAATCATTGATCACAAGGAATGGACACCTGATAACGGAAGAAACAATGCCTTGCGCATCAATGGACTGGGAGCTCCACGCGCCTTCTTCACGCCGATGTTGCGCGAAATCAGGGTTCCTAATACCAGTTACGGTGAGGACTATGCACTTGGATTGGCTTTCTCCCGTAAATATCAGATCGGTCGAATTTATGAGGTATTGTATCTCTGCCGCCGTTGGGAAGATAATTCGGATGCGGCATTAGATATTGTGAAGATGAACGGGCATAACACCTACAAAGACCGCATCAGGACGTGGGAATTGCAGGCGCGCATTGCGTTGAATAAAAATAAAAATTAATGAATTGCCCCGGGTTTCAACCCTGGGAAAAATAAATGATGATAAAAACATTTTTTCAGGAACAACTGGCCGAATGGCCTCTCGCATATCAAAACTACGAAGCGTTGAACAGAGTTAAGGTTAAGGAATTCGACCTGGGTGGCGCTGTTGTACGTGTCCAGTTTAATTCGGAACGCATGCGTTCGAGCGCAGCAAAAGTGGATGCCAAATCGATTCAGGAAAGGAAATGCTTCCTTTGTCCGGCCAATTTACCACCGGAACAAAGGGGTGTTCCTTTTGGCCGCAATTACCAGATTCTGGTGAACCCGTTTCCAATATTCCCGGTGCACCTGACCATTCCAGACATGGATCATGTTGATCAGCTGATTCTCGGAAGGTTTGGGGATATGCTCGAACTAGCTCAAACACTGGATGATTTCGTTGTATTCTACAACGGACCAAAATGCGGGGCGTCTGCACCGGATCACATTCATTTTCAGGCGGGTAATAAAGGTTTTCTGCCCCTGGAAAAAGAAGTGCTTTCGGCCAAAAGAGAATTGGTTATTTCGACGGATGAGTTGTTGTGTTTTGCCTTACCGGATTATCATCGGAATGTAATCGTAATTGAATCGGCAAACCGGAATGAAATTGAAAAGCTATTCAACAGGATTTATGCTGTTCTCGAAATAAAAGACGGGGAAAAAGAGCCGATGCTGAATATCGTTACCTGGTTTGAAAAGGGCAAATGGATTACCTGCATTTTCCCACGCGAAGTGCATCGTCCCAGCTGTTATTTTGCTGAAGGTGATGAAAATATTTTGTTGAGTCCGGCGTCCGTTGATTTGAGTGGAGTATGTGTGTTACCTCTGGAAAAGGATTTTGATAAAATCATGGCTGACGATATTAAAACTGTTTTCAGTGAAATCTGTATGAGTAATTTGAAAATGAAAGAAATTTTGAAAAAAATATAATGCAAAAGAAAACATCACCCTGGAGTTGGATTCCATCATTATACCTGGCTGAAGGATTACCTTATGTGGCGGTAATGACCATCTCAGTTATCATGTACAAGCGAATGGGTATTTCAAATACGGATATTGCACTGTACACAAGCTGGCTTTATTTGCCGTGGGTCATTAAACCCTTCTGGAGTCCGTTTGTGGATTTGCTGAAAACAAAACGCTGGTGGATTGTCACCATGCAACTGTTTATTGGCGCTGGATTTGCCGGAATTGCTTTTATGATTCCTGTTCCATTCTTCTTCCAGGCTACGCTCGCGTTTTTCTGGTTACTGGCTTTTAGTTCGGCTACGCATGATATTGCTGCCGACGGATTTTACATGTTGGCCCTTGATTCTAACAATCAGGCTAAATTTGTAGGCATTCGCAGTACGTTCTATCGCATCGCAACCATCATGGGACAGGGAGTTCTTATTATCCTGGCCGGCTTTCTGGAAACCGCAACGGGTATGGAACCGCTGAAATTCAAGGTGGATGCAATGCCTGATTACAATCAAACGTCCATGCTTATTGAACCTGCAAGAGATGTGCAGCCCTTGGAAGGAGATTTGCGTTTTGTAACCGGCAATCAAACCGTTCAGATTGGTGTGTCGGGATTGGATAAAGATAGTTTGCAGGTATTTCTATCTGCCGTCGAAGCACTGAACCGTCAAAATGGCTTTATTGAAGTTGAACAGGCTGCAGCAAATCAGCAAACGGGGAAAAAAGAAAGCTGGTGGACGAGTTATGTTTCACAGCCTTTAGGTTATTGGATTAAAAATACTTTTGGAGAAAAAAGGAAAGAGGTTGAGGAATTGGTTCTTGCCGGCAATGTGGGTATTACATCGGTTTGGTTGTCAAAATCACCAGAACCGGGGGAGCAAATTATTTTGAATACCAGCCTGAGTAGAGGTGATAAGAGTATTTCTCTCATCAGAGGTGAACGGTTGGTGTTTGATGAAACAAACTGGAACAAACCGGCTTATCTTGTTTTTCAGCTAGATCCTAAGCTGACAATTGCAACTTCTTCTGAATATAAAGGTCTTTCGGGTAATATCGCTTTTGCCTGGTCGGTTACTTTCTTCTTACTGGCAGGTTTGTTTGTGGTGTTCAGTTTTTATCACAGGATATTCCTACCCAAACCTGATTCTGATGGAGCAGTAGTCCATGTGACGGCCGGGACTATATTAAAGGACTTTGCCCAGACTTTCGTTTCTTTTTTCAAAAAACCGGGAGTCGGGAAGGCAATTTTCTTTATGCTGACTTTCCGTTTTTCGGAGGCTCAGGCCTTGAAACTTATTAGTCCTTTCCTGCTTGATTCGCGGGAAGCTGGCGGGTTGGGGCTGACAACAGGTGAGGTCGGATTGGTGTACGGCACGATTGGCATTGTTGCGCTTACCCTTGGTGGTATTATCGGCGGACTGGTGGCAGCAAAAGGTGGTTTGAAAAAATGGATATGGCCGATGACCTTGAGTATGTTGTTGACCATTGCGACTTTCGTTTATCTTAGTTTCTCTCAAACGGATAATCTGCTCATCATTAATATCTGTATTTTTATTGAGCAGTTTGGATATGGATTTGGATTTACTGCCTATATGCTTTATCTGATTTATTTCTCCGAAGGAGAACTGAAAACAGCACATTATGCCATCTGTACCGGATTCATGGCGCTGGGCATGATGCTTCCGGGTATGTTTGCAGGCTGGTTGCAAGAGTTGCTCGGATACAATCATTTCTTTATCTGGGTGATGATTTGTTGTATTGTTCCGGTTGTTGCTGTGATGATGTTGAAAATTGATCCGGAATATGGAAAGGCGAAGAAAGCGGAAAATAAATAGTGTATAGTGAATAGTGAATTGCCCCGGGTTTTAACCCGGGGAATGAATAAAAAAATAAAAACCATGAAATTATTCAAATTATCAGGCATATTAATGATTAGTTTATTGACCCTCAATTTGAGCGGACAATCAATTAAAATAAAAACCGGTATCGAAGTGCTGAAACAACAGAACTTCAAAATGCTGGAGGGAAAACGGATTGGACTCATCACCAATCCAACGGGAGTCGATAATCAAATGAAATCGACCATTGATATTTTATTTGAAGCTCCAAATGTTAATTTAGTTGCACTATATGCTCCTGAACACGGAGTCAGAGGTGACGCGCATGCCGGCGACCATGTGGATGATGAAAAAGATCCGAGAACCGGACTACCTGTTTATTCTTTGCACGGAAGAACCCGCAAGCCCGAGCCTGCCATGCTGAAAGATGTGGATGTGCTCGTTTACGATATTCAGGACATCGGTTGTCGTTCTTTTACATACATCAGTACCATGGGGTTGGCTATGGAAGCTGCTGCAGAAAATGATGTTGAGTTTGTCGTGCTCGATCGTCCTAATCCATTGGGAGGTCTCAAGGTAGAAGGTGGACTGGTGGATGATCAGTTTGTGTCTTTTGTCAGTCAGTTTAAGGTACCTTATGTGTATGGACTGACTTGCGGAGAACTGGCTCTGTTATTAAACGGTGAAAAGATGCTGAAAAAATCATGTAAATTACAGGTTGTTCCGATGAAAGGATGGAAAAGAAAGATGATTTATGAGGAGACCGGGTTGCAATGGATTGCCTCATCACCGCATATTCCTCATCCTATCACAGCGTTATTTTATCCAGTGAGTGGTATTTTGGGTGAATTAGGTTACATGTCTATCGGGGTGGGTTATCCACTACCGTTTGAGCTGTTCGCTGCTGAATGGATAGATGCAGAAAAACTGGCTGAAAACATGAATAACTTAAAATTGCCGGGATTGTATTTCCGTCCCATTTATTTTAAACCTTTTTATGCAACCGGACAAGGAAAACGATTGAAAGGCATCCAGGTACACATCATGAATTACACTGTTGCCCGGCTTTCCGAGGTTCAGTTTTATGTAATGCAGGAAATCGCGGCATTATATCCTGATAGGGCTGTATTTGATTATGCTAACCCACAACGGTTTGAAATGTTCGATAAAGTGAGCGGCAGTGATTTTGTACGCCTGACTTTTTCCAAAACCAACCGTTTTGAGGATATCAAGGAATTTTGGTATAAAGAAGTAAGTGGTTTCAGAAAAATATCAAAGAAATATTATTTGTATAAAAAATGATAATATCAAATATACACGTTATAACGCATCTGTAAAATAGTAAATTGTAAACAAAAAAAATGTAAATAAACATGTCACAAGCACAGGTAAACAACAGACTTTTATCTCTCGATGTATTGAGGGGAATAACCATTGCAGGTATGATACTGGTCAACAATCCCGGTTCATCGTCGTATAAATATGCTCCGCTGGGACATGTTTCCTGGCACGGATTAACACCTACCGATCTGGTATTTCCGTTTTTCATGTTTATCATGGGAATATCAACTTATATCTCTCTTCGGAAATTTAACTTTGAATGGAGTAAAGCAACTTTTTTTAAAATATTGAAAAGAACAGTTCTGATTTTTCTTATAGGAATGGGAATTGCCTGGCTTTCACTTTCTTTCCGCACTTACCGTGCATTAGGCAGCGAAGAGCTTGGTTTCTTCGAGCGTTTTCTGGGTGCCATAACAAATTTTGAGAAACTTCGCATACTAGGTGTATTACAACGACTGGCGCTGAGTTACGGAGCAACAGCAATTATTGCAATTTTAGTTAAACACAAGCATATCCCGTATGTTATTGTTTTATTATTAATTGCGTACTTCATGTTGCTTGTGTTGGGTAAGGGTTTTGAATTTAGCGAACAAAATATTATTTCAGTCATCGACAGAGCAATCCTGGGTATAAACCACATGTATGTAGATAATGGCCTTTATTTTGATCCGGAAGGGTTATTAAGTACTGTTCCGTCGATCGCTCACGTGTTGATAGGGTTTTATGCTGGAAAAATGTTGATGCAAACGAAAGATAATCACGAGCGTATTCAACACCTGTTTATTATGGGTGCCATATTAACATTTGCCGGATTTTTACTGAGTTATGGATGTCCAATTAATAAAAAAATATGGTCGCCTACTTTTGTGTTGACTACCTGTGGATTAGCAGCGACTTTACTTGCTTTGCTGGTTTGGATTATCGATATTAAAGGACACAAGCGCTGGAGTCGTTTTTTTGAGTCATTTGGCGTTAATCCTTTGTTTATCTATGTCACTGCAGCAATATTTTCTGTTTTGTTGGGAAATATATTTATGACATATGGAGGGGAGGAGTATTCAATTAAAAAATTTATATATGAAATTGGCCTGCAACCGTATCTGAGCGATTATTTCGGCTCTTTCGTTTACGCCGTTTTATTTGTAGTAGTTAACTGGTTAATTGGAAATGTCTTGTATAAAAAACAAATTTACATTAAGATATAATTTTATTAGCAGATGGAGGTTCAACCAAAGTTGATTGGTGCCTGGTTGACCAAGGAATTTTAAAAAAGAGAGTCTTTACAAAAGGTGCAAATCCGTTTTTTCGTACTACCGAGGACATAAGTAAAGAATTAAGTATTAACCTGATTCTTGCATTGAATGGGGGAAACAGGAAAGCAGAAAACGGAAAGCTAATAGTCCCGTAGAGATAAAGTGTCTGACGAAAAATTACTTCAATCGAAACAAGCAAGTCCCGTAGTTAATGTCATTTGACATTAACTACGGGACTTGCTTGTTTTTCTCTATTCGTTTTTTCCGTTTTCTGCTTATTTCACCACCTTCACAGTCAGCGGATATTTTACTTGTTTTGAAAATTGTTGTACAGCTGCCAGCCATTCTTTTTGAGTTGGAAATTTCCATTGACTCCATCCGCCACCGAAGTAATAAGTAAATTCATCTCCGGGAACATAGTTTTTAATCAACAGCGCATGCAAGTTTTGAATCTTGTATAGATCTTCCTTGTCGGGTAAAACTACTCCAACAAAGTTTCGACCAACATTTTGCTGGTCTTTGTTTCTTAGCGCATTTTCACCATAGACAATTAAACCGGAAGCTCTCTGGAGCGTTCCTTTTCCATCGTGTAGGGTGATGCCGGCTGCCAGTTGCATGTTCTGTTTTTCTCCTTCGAATTTCACAACAGCTTTGTTCATAACAGTTCCTGCATCTGTGCTGATGGTAATTTCTTGTTTGTATGATTTTCCGTTGATATCAATTTGATTATAAGTCAACGTGAAAGCAGAACGCAGAGGACCATTGTCGAGTACCTTATAGCTGTCGTAATATTTCCCGATTAGCAGTTTCCCATCAACATAAGGAGCTATACCTCCGGCACCTAAGGTATTGCCAACTTTATAGCAGTCTAATCCTTGTCCGTGATCTTCATGGTATGATTTGCCATATTTCAGTTCGCCCCTGTAGAAACTGTCAACAACCAATTCTTCAGTCCTTTTTAACCAAAGATCAACTCCGTTTGAAGGATTTTCATCTGCAAGTCCCGGTCCGTACATCCGATAAGCAGCCAGGTTATTTTCCCAGGTAAAATCATCTTTACGTTCAGGAACATAACGCGCGGATGTTTTAGCCTGAACAGCTTTCGGGGTACCTGGATTCAAGGTGTAAACCACTTTCGTCCCGGTTTTAACAGTTGTGGGGAAAATGATGGATTGAACGGTTTCAGTTCCATTGTAAATCAATTGGTAAGGGATTTCCTCGTTGTTTTCATCTGTAAGAATATAATCTGTTCCGGAGATCCCGCCCAGTTCAGATGCAGCAATTTCAACGATTTCATCCGATCTGTCGAATGGGTATTGGTTGGTAATTTCAATGGTTGTCTGAGCGCAACCAACGACTGCTGTCGCCAACAATAAAATAAGGATACTGAATTTGTTCTTTTTCATGTTATAAAATTTTAATAAATACTATGGATGTTTTTAACTGATTCCGGATTTCTCACTTCTGCATATTAAGACTCGCTAATCAGATATGATGTCCCTAACGGGCCAGTCATGACTATATACGGTTAATCATACAAATAAAAAATTCATTCCCTGCAAATATAATATTTTACAGGGAATGAATCGAACTTGTTTTTTATTAAACCTATTTTTTAGTTTTTTTTAAAACTATTGTGAACCCATGTGACGCATGTAGTTCAAATTGAAAAGATTATTTAGGTTGCTTACCAATGTACGCCAGGATGCCACCGTCAACATACAAAATATGTCCGTTAACAAAGTCAGAAGCCGACGAGGCCAAAAAAACAGCTGGTCCCTGCAAATCTTCCGTAGTACCCCAGCGGGCTGCCGGTGTTTTGGCGATGATGAAATCATTGAACGGATGTCCAGGTTCACGTAAAGGCGCTGTCTGTGGGGTTGCAATATAACCCGGGCCGATGCCGTTTACCTGGATGTTGTATTCCGCCCATTCGCAGGCTAAGTTTTTGGTCAGCATTTTCAATCCTCCTTTTGCAGAAGCATAAGCGGATACAGTTTCACGTCCCAGTTCGCTCATCATCGAGCAAATGTTGATGATTTTACCGCCTCCTTTTTCTATCATGCCCGGTGCAACAGCCTTAGATACGATGAACGGTCCGTTCAGGTCAATATCAATCACCTGACGGAAATCTTTGGCCGACATTTCGATGGCGGGAATACGTTTGATGATACCGGCATTGTTTACCAGGATGTCGATAACACCCACTTCTTTTTTAATTTTTGCAATGGTAGCATATACCGCATCTTCATCAGTTACGTCACAAACATAACCGTATGCTTCGATGCCATCCGCTTTGTATGCTGCCAGTCCTTTATCAACCATCTCCTGGTTGATGTCGTTGAAAACTATTTTTGCACCTGCTTTTGCAAATGCTGATGCCAATGCATATCCAATGCCATAGGAAGCCCCGGTAACCAAGGCAATTTTTCCTGTTAAATCAAATTGTTTCATGTTTTTTATGTCTTATTGTCTAATGTCTAACGTCTAATGTCTAACGTCTAATGTCTAACGTCTAATGTCTAACGTCTAATGTCTAACGTCTAATGTCTTTTGACTTTCTACTTTTAACGTTAGTCATCAAATTATCTCAACTCCGTATGTTTTCTGAAATCCTGATCGCTATAATCCAGGTTTTCACCGGCCATACCCCAGATGAAAGTATAATTGCTGGTTGCGGCAGCTGAATGAATCGACCATTCGGGAGAAATCACAGCCTGGTCACCCTTCATCCAGATGTGGCGCGTTTCGGTAGGTTCACCCATAAAATGACAAACCACTTCGCCTTCCGGCACTTCAAAATAGAAATAAGCCTCCATGCGGCGACTGTGGGTGTGTGCAGGCATTGTATTCCATACACTTCCGGTTCTTAATTCAGTCATCCCCATCTGAAGCTGACAGGTTTCAACAACCTCACGCACTAACATTTTGTTGATGTTGCGGTGATTAGCGGTTTCCAATGAGCCCAGTTCCATCACGATGGCATCAGCCTTGGTGACTTTTTTGTCCGGATAATTGCGGTGCGCCGGTGCTGAGTTGAAATAAAATTTAGCCGGATTAGCTGCATCCACACTTTGAAAAACCACATTTCTGTTGCCGGCTCCCAGATAAAGCGCTTCTTTATATCCCAGTTCGAAAACTTCGCCATCTACTGTAACCTTGCCTGTTCCTCCAACATTGAACATGCCTAATTCTCTTCTCGAAAGAAAAAATTCTGATTTCAGCGGATCAATGGATTCAAGCTTTAATGCTTCTTTCACTGGCATGGCGCCTCCCACAACCAAACGATCATACAAGGTGTAAACCATGTTTACTTCATCAGTGGCAAATAATTTTTGAATTAGATGTTCTTCTCGCAAACGAGCGGTGTCGTAATGTTTTGCATCTTCCGGATGGGAAGCATAACGTAATTCATAATTTGTTTTCATATCCTTTTTTTAAGTCTAACGTCTAACGACTAACGTCAAACGACTAGTGTTTAATGTTTTATGTATATAGTCTTATGTCTAAAGTCTTTTATCGTTCGTTTTTCGTCTTTTGTCGTTAGACGTTAGACGTTAGACGTTAGACGATCATAACACTGGCAAAGATAACCCAAATAAATTGGTTTACCAATTATCAAAAGGATATTTTTTATACTTTTGTACGATGTTAGGTAATTATTTGTACGATATTATCATTCGCGAATTGCCCTTTGAACCGACGGAGCAGCAACAGGAGCTGATCCGGCTGTTGGGTAGCTTCATGACCGATCCGGCTGTCGAAAAGGCTTTCATGCTGAAAGGTTATGCGGGGACAGGCAAAACATCGGTGGTGAGTGCCCTGGTGCGTTCACTGCATCAGCTACAACAAAAAACGGTATTGTTGGCACCAACTGGTCGTGCCGCCAAGGTGCTGAGTGGTTATGCCGGATTTCCGGCTTTTACCATCCACAAGAAGATATACCGTCAGAAGTCAATGGCTGAAAGTGCTTTTCAGCTGGCCGACAACTTGCATGCTAACACGCTTTTCATTGTCGATGAAGCTTCTATGATCTCCAACTCGGGTGGCGATATGGAATTTGGTTCGGGCTTTCTGCTCGATGATTTGATTCGTTTTGTATATAATGGTGTGGATTGCAGTCTGCTCTTGTTGGGCGATACAGCACAGCTTCCTCCGGTGATGCAGGAAAGTAGTCCGGCACTCGATAAAAATACCCTGGAGGGTTACGGACTGAAAATTACGGAGTTCACCCTTACGCAGGTGGTGAGACAGGCATTAGAAAGCGGCATCCTGTATAATGCCACCCTGTTGAGAAAAGCGTTGGAAGATGAATTGACATCTGCTATGCCCAGACTGAAATTATCTAAATTCACCGATATTAAAGCTTTGAGCGGAATGGATTTGGTGGACGAAGTGCAGCAATCATACGATGGAATAGGGGTGGAGGACACCATTGTGATTACCCGTTCCAACAAACGCGCTAATATCTATAACAATGGCATTCGCGGACGGGTGATGATGCGGGAAGAAGAAATCTCGAACGGTGACTTGCTGATGATTACCCGTAACAACTATTTCTGGAATAAGCCCTACAAAGAAATTGATTTCATTGCCAACGGCGACATCGTGGAGGTAGTCAGAATCCGTAAGTTCAGGGAAATGTACGGCTTCCGGTTTGTTGATCTCACCTTGCGCTCGCTCGACTTCAACTGGGAAATCGATGCCCGGGTATGGCTCGAAAGTCTGCAATCCGAATCACCTGCACAAGCCGCCGAACTGAGTCGTAAACTATTCGAAGCCGTTTCCGAAGACTATGCCGACATCAAGAACAAACGGGAACACTATAAACAAATGTTCGAAAACGAGTACCTGAATGCCCTCCAGGTGAAATTTGCCTATGCTGTTACCTGCCACAAAGCCCAGGGTGGTCAGTGGAAAAAAGTATTCATCGACATGAGCCTGATGCCCGATGCTGAAATCGACCGCAATTATTACCGCTGGCTGTACACTGCCCTCACGAGAGCAACGGAAAGCGTGTTTTTGGTGAATTATGCAGGTGGTGAAAGGGGGGAATGAGGAACCTCCTGAACAATGTGCAGTACGCGTCATGAGCCAGGTCGTGAATATATTTTTAAAAAATTTCCCCAATTCCCCAAAATGCAATTATTTTTTTATCTTTGTGTGTTTATTCAACTAGAGAAGTGTTATGAAAAGAACTCACACTGCCATCCGGTATATTGCTTTGTTTTGTTTACTCAGTGCCGGCATGCTGCATGCGCAGCTTATCAACAATATGTATTTCCTGGATAATTCACCGCTTCGTCATCATTACAATCCTTCATTTCAGCCATTAAATAATTTTTATGTAGGTTTTCCAATATTAGGAAATACTCAATTTAATTTAGATACGGATTTCCCCACATTCAAAGAAGCAGGATTTAATCGTGGACACGTGTTAAATATTGAATCAGATAAGATTCGCATCTTATCGGCTGTTAATCCTTTTTCGCGTGTTGGAATTGAAGGGCAGGTGAGTTTGGTGGATTTCGGATTCCGCCACAACATGAATTATTGGATACTTTCGATTACTCATAAGGCTGATTTGCTGACAGATGTACCTTATAGTTTTTTTGATGTTTATCTGAACGGATTTCAGCTTAATGATGGATACTCAGCTGATTTTGCAAACTTGAATTTAGATTTAAATACCTATACAGAAACAGCGCTTGGATATTCCAGAAATATTAATGATAAAGTTGGTTTTGGTGCTAAAATAAAAATGTTGTATGGCAACAATTATTATTCTTTACGGGCAGATCAGGCGGAATTAAGTGTCGCAAACAAAGAAGTAAATGCATTGGCAAAAATAGCGGTAGTCAAAGCATCAGCAATGGATATGGACAATAGGCTAAAACTGGTTAAACCGCGTCGGTTTTTCAATTACCTGCTGCCGGAAGGATTTGGAGGAGCACTTGATTTGGGTATGCATTATAAGCCCATCCCGAATTTAATCTTATCAGCAGCCGTTACAGATTTAGGTATGTTGCGCTGGAATAAACTGAAATCAATTGATTATGCGTTGAATTATACTTTTGATGAAGCGGAGAGTACAGCTTGGTTAGCGAATCATGATGAATTTTCAGAAGTACCGGCAGATACGATAATAAATGACATAAGAAATAGTTTTGAAGTGACCCGCGGTGATTTGCCGGCAATGAGATATTACCTGTCCCCTAAACTGAATGTGTCGGCAGAATTTGGTGTACTGAACAACCTGTTGAGTGTAGGGGTGTTGTCCCGAACGAAGTTCAGAAATCAAAAGCTGCTGCATGAGTTAACAACCGCATTTAATGTTCGCCCAGCTAACTGGTTGAATCTGGCTCTTTCATATTCTATCACCAATGGCAATGCCAGTAATTTTGGTCTGGGCGCTAATTTTCGCGCCGGAAAGTTTAATATTTTCCTGACAGCAGATTATATTCCTTTTCAGTATGTTGGACTTGATTTGCAACAGTTTGACCCAGTGATCCCGGCCATATCTTTTCCTCTTGGATATCATGCTGATCGCATGAATGTTGGATTGGGATTCAATTATGCAATAGGAACTAAAAAAGACAATGACAAAGATAGAATCAGTGATAAATTTGACAGATGCCCTGAAACCCTCTTGGGCATAAAGGTTGATCGACACGGTTGTCCGGTTGATTCCGATAAAGACGGTGTGCCTGATTACCTCGATTTATGTCCGGGTACCCCGAAAGAAGCCCGTGCTTTTGTCGGAACGGATGGTTGTCCGCTCGATACGGATGGTGACGGTGTGCCTGATTATTTGGATAAATGTCCTGATTCTTCTTCTAAAGCCCGTGGATATGTCGATTCGATAGGATGTCCCATCGATACCGATCAGGATGGGGTGATGGATTATATGGATAACTGTCCCGAAACCCCGATAGGTATTGCTGTCGATTCAGTGGGTTGTCCGGTCGATACCGACCAGGATGGAGTTCCTGATTATCTTGATTTGTGTCCCGGTTCTCCTGCAGCATCCCGTGGTTTTGTGGACTCAAACGGTTGTTTGCTCGATACAGATGATGATGGAGTGCCCGACTATCTCGATTTATGTTTCGATACTCCTATTGAAGCTCGCGGATTTGTAGATATTAATGGCTGTTTGATTGATGCAGATGATGATGGGGTTCCTGATTACCGGGACGATTGTAAAGATACTCCTTTTGAAGCCCGTGAAATGGTGGATCACCGGGGATGCCCGAAGGATACTGATTTTGATGGGGTCCCCGATTATATGGATGATTGCCCCAGGGTTTCCGGATTACCGGAGTTCAGAGGTTGTCCTGAGATCAAGAAAGAGGTCAGGACGCTTTTTCAGAAAGCAATTCAAAGTATTCAGTTTAAAGAGGATACATTGGAAATAACCCCATCATCTTATCAGGTACTTGATCAGATTGTGGTGGTGCTGAAAGTTAACAAAAATTTTAATCTTGAAATTCAGGGACATACTGACAACATCATCAGGAAAAGAAAAACTGAAACCGGCTCACTTCAATTAGATTCGATTGCCCGGCAAAAAGCAGATTCTTTGTGTAAAATTGCCCTTTCTGAGGAATATGCAAAATTAGTAAAGCAGTATTTAACATCGAAGGGAATTAGTGAAAAACGATTGATTGTGAAGGGATTCGGAGATACCAAGCCGGTAGCATCCAATCAGAGTCCGGCCGGTCGCAATAAAAACCGGAGGGTTGAGTTGATGATTGTTTTTGAAGAAATCAAACAGGATTAAACAAAAACGGGATTGCGAATGACAATCCCGTTTTTTGTTGTTTATCGCTTCATCATCATGTGCATCAATCCACCTCCATTTTTTACTTTTGTGAAACCCAGTTGCATCAGCATGCGTTGTGCATAAGCTGAACGGGCTCCTGAAGCACAGTAAAGCGTAATTTCTCTGTCCTTGTTGCCTAATTCTTCTAGTTTCGATTGTAACTCATCCAATGGGATGTTGATTGCACCCGGATAGGCTCCACTATGGAATTCTCCAGGGGTGCGAACATCCACCACGAGCGGCGTATTGTTGTCGGAACTTTGCTCTTTTGAGGAGATTTTAACTTCTTCCTGTTTGGTTTCTTTAACCTCACCGATTTTCTTTTCTTCTAAAGGCAACACAGGTAATTGAATGGTTTCAAAACCTACCGCCCCGGCATGTCGTTGCATCGAAATGTGTCCGCCGGAAATATTCCATACTTTTTCAACACCTGCGCCTTTCAGCATCCTCAGGGCCTGGTGACCTTTCTTTCCGGTTTCATCATACACGATGATATTCAGTTCTTTGGGTATGGCATGCAATTGCTCAGGCAAAGCTTCAAGCGGGATGTTATACGATCCCTTTATATTAGATTTGTCGAATGCAAACATGTCTCTGACATCAATCACAACAGGATTGATTTGTTTAATCAGTTCGTCCAATTCGGTAACGGTAACCGAAGGACTATAACCGCTTTTTCTGTTTTCGGCCGTATAAGCGGCCATGTTGATGGCGTCGTTGGCAGTACCGAGTGGGGGAGAATAGGCAAAATCCACATCGGCCAGGTCGTGGATGGTCAATCCGCCTGCCATCGCTGTGGCAATGACGTCCAGCCTTCTGTCTGCGCCTTTGTAACCGGCTGTTTGTCCGCCCAGTATCATTCCGGTTTCAGTATGGTAAACTAACATCACCGTTACATTTTCAGATCCCGGGTAATAGGAAGTGTGGTGTTCTTTGTGAACCACCACCGCATCCGCTGGTAAACCGGCAGCTCGTGCCTGTTTGAGCGATAATCCGGTGATGCCGGCTACTGCTTCAAAAACCCGCACGATGGAAGTCCCTGTGGCTCCTTTGTACGGATGTTTCCCTCCAAGGACATTCTCGGCAGCAATGCGTCCTTGGCGGTTAGCCGGTCCGGCAAGAGGAATCCTGACTTTCTTTCCGGATACCCGGTGTTGGATTTCCACCATGTCACCGGCGGCGTAGATATGCTCGTCGGATGTCTGCAGGTATTCGTCAACCAACAAGCCACCGGCTTCTCCGATCGACAATCCGGCATCTTTCGCTAATTGCAGGGTAGGACGAACACCAATCGACATGATGACCATGTCGGATTTCAATACGGTACCGTCATTTAATTTTACTGAATTGGGGTTGATGGCAGTTACGCCCTTGTTGGTGTGGATTTTAACGCCATACGAAAGCATTTCCTGCTGAATAAAACCCGCGATTTCCGGATCCATAATACCTATTACATGTGGCATCATTTCCACCACGTGGACTTTCATGCCTCTTTTGACCAGGGCTTCCACCATTTCCAGTCCGATGAATCCGCCTCCTATGACAACCGCGGTTGCTGGTTCTTCTTCCTCTATAAAACGGTGGATGTTATCCATGTCTTCCAACGTCCACAACGAAAATACATGTTCTGCATCCGCTCCCGGAATTTCCGGTTTTACGGGGCGTCCGCCCTGAGCAAGTATCAGTTTGTCGTATTCGTATGTCCGGGTTTCCCCGTTGCGCACATCCAAAGCCATAATCTTTCTGTTCGTCCGGTCGATGGCCGTAACCATGGTGTGGGTGTGAACTTCTACATTGTATTGTTCATTGAAACTTTCCGGACTTTGCAGAATGAGTTTCGAACGGCTTTTGATGTCGCCTCCTATGTAATAAGGCAGGCCACAATTGGCAAATGAAATATCCGGTCCGGCCTCCAGCATGATGATGTTAGCTTCCGGCGACAGTCTGCGTACCTTGGCAGCTGCCGTTGCTCCTGCGGCGACTCCGCCGATGATGATTATTTTTTCCATTTTTGTTTTTTTTATGTCTAAAGTCTAAAGTCTAAAGTCTAAAGTCTCCAGTCGTTTCGCTACCTACGGCAGCTCTGTTGGGTGTAGTACCCTTCATAATCCAGTAAGCAAGCTTACTGGTTACTAAACTTTGCTTCCTACGGAAGCAGTTCTTCGTTTTTCACTTTCCGCTTTCCGCTATTACGATGCTGCAAAAGTAGTACATTAATCAATACGATGCAATATATGTACATATATTCATATATTAAAAAATGTGAATAGTGATATTGGGCGTGTAGAACTTGTAAAAATAGTAGCTTAACCCGCTTGTTCCGTGATGATTAGTTTTTGTTTGAGCAGGATTTTGTCGCCGGTGAGTTTGTTTTGTTTTTTCAGGGTATTCACAGTAATGCCATACTTTCTCGCGATGGAATAGAGTGTATCTCCTTTTTTAACATGGTGATAGACAGCCGGCTTAGGTTCCGGTTGTGTGTTTTGAATTTCGGTTTTTTCTGTATTGTTTATGGATAGTTGATCCGGTGTGTTGCCGGTAATCTCTGTTTGTGCAACTGTTATCGCGTTGTCTTCAATTACCCTTCCGGCTTTGATGTAACGTTTGGCGTAATAATTCTCATCCGAATGGGAAATCACGATGCCACTTTGGTTGGAGGAGTGGATAAAATCAAACTTGCCGTTTTCGTACGCATTAACCACGATACCTACGTGACCGACATGCCTGTTGTTTCTTCTACCGGAAAAGAATACCAAATCGCCTGTTTTGAGTTGTGTTCTGTCGATTTTGCGGAATTGTTCGGCCTGCTCTGCCGATGATCGTTTGAGTTTATAACCGAAACGATCGTAAACATACGAACTGAAACCGGAGCAATCGAACCTGACTTGTGGGTTGGGTCGGTAATGATAAGGTTTCTTCAAATATTTCTTTGCAAAACTGATCAGTGAATCGGTGATGTGGCCGGATTGCTGTGTATGCAGTGGGTTGACAGTGGTATCTGTGGAAATTGTTGTGATGACAGTTGAATCGGCTTGTTGTGCATATGTGACTGAAAAAAAGCTTAACCCTGTCATCAAAAGCAATATCTTTAAATAAGCGTGCATGTCCGGCAATAATTTTTTGTTTGGATTTACAAAGATAAGATTCCTGGTGAAATTACCATAGCTATTAAATTATTTTTTACCTTTGTATGCAACCTTTTATATTTATGAATACCATTGCCTGGATAGGTTTTTGCCAAGGACTCTTTGCTGCCCTGCTCATGTTCACCAAGAAGGACAGTTCGCTGCCGGATAAGATTTTATCGGGGTGGCTGACCTTGCTCGCGATTGAGTTTCTGACCTGTGGACTGGATTATGAGGTCTTTGGGGAGCCCTTGTTATCCAGTTCCTTCCTGTTGTTCAATCCGGCCATGTTTTTGTATGTCAGCTCCCTGACACGCCCTGATTTTAAACTCAGGTGGTTACAATTGTTACATCTGGTACCTTTTGTTGTCTTTGAGATTCTTGCTTACAGCATCAGGGAGCCTTTTTCGATGGATAGATTTTTTGTCAGGGATGAGAATTTTCTGTTCCGGATCAGCTTTGCTGTTGTTAATCTTGTTTCATGGATGATTTATAACCCCCTGAGTCTGGTTTATGTGCACAAACACCGGATGCATCTTTGCAATGAGCAATCGAACATCGGGAAAAATGAAAATCTGGGTTGGGTGCTGAGTGTTGCTGTGTTTTATTTTGTGTATTGCGCCATTGCCTTTATCATTTCAGTCGTTGTTTATGTAGGCGATGTGCAGCCCTTGTTACCTCATATTTATAATTATGCAGCCTTGCTTTTTCTGGTGTTTGTGTTGAGCTTTTACGGACTTCGTCAGCAGGAGCTACCCAAAGATTCGCTTGCTTCCATCCAGGCTCCCACATATAAAAACTCCCTGCTGAGTGATGAAAACAAAGAAAAGATAAAAAATAAGATTCTGCATTATTTTGATAATCAAACGGTTTATCTGAACCCGGAATTGAATATGGATGTGTTGTCGAAAGCCCTGAAGATTCCGAAATATCAGCTGACGGAAGTGCTGAACACGGTTATCGGGAAAAACTTTTTTCAGTTTGTGAATTCATACCGTGTTGAAGCTGTCAAGAAAATGCTTGCTGATCCGAAGAATAATTACTCTATCGAGGCCATCGGTTACGAATGCGGGTTTTCAAGTAAATCTTCTTTCTACAAAGAGTTTAGGCGCATCACAGGCATGACTCCCATCGATTTCAAGAATAAAACCATCAGCTAAATACTGTTTCCTTTTTAAAAGTAGTACCACAACAAGCTGTCCGCCTTTTAAAATACGGACTTTCACTACCTGCTGAAATCGTATCATTGCAGTAACATTTAAAAATTACTGATATGAGACGATTTGCATTCTTATTTACAATTTGCCTGGTTTTTTTGAATTTATCCGCTCAAAGTCTTTTTCAGGATGCCGGAAAGGAAGCAGCAGCGGGTGAGCCTCAGCAACCAGCATTGAAACTGAATGGTTTTGCCCGTGGCGTCGTATTTGGCGGGGGAGAAAAGTATGAATTGGCAACTACTTTTGCTGAAGTTGCCCTGCAACCGCAGTTGAGAAGTCACAGCGCTTTTTTGCAGGCCGATATCCGGCTGCGGAAAGGTGTTTTCTTTGATGAAGATGTTCAGTTAATTGATTTCAAGGAACTTTATGCCGGGTACAGCAGTTTGAAGTTCGATTTGCTGCTTGGTAATCAGGTTGTGAGTTGGGGAAGAACCGATGGCTTCAATCCGACGGATAATATTACTCCGAAAGATTATTTTCTATTTACACCTGATCCGGATGACCAGCAATTATCCAATTTTCTGTTGCGCGCCAAATATCGTTTTACACCGGCTGTGGAACTGGATGTAATCGGGGTCCCTTTTTATAAGCCATCAGTGTATAAATATGATTTGTTCGATATGGGCGCTAATGTGTCTTTTGCTGAACAACTACTTCCTGAAAAGAAATTGAAAAACAGCGCGGTAGCAGCGAGACTTAATGTTGATTTACCTGCTGCCGGTTGGTCTCTGTCGTACTTCAGGGGCTACGACCCTTATCATGGGTTTGAGGTGGCTGCGGTTGACTGGTCAACAGGTTCGCCTGTGATTACGAACCGGCCTGCCAGTTACCTGAAAACAAGTTGGGGCGCTGATTTGGCTGTACCGTTGGGTGCTGTAATCGTTCGTGCAGAAGGAGCATACAATATCACTGAAAATCCGGATGCAAAGATGTATATTCCAATGAGCGATTTCAGCTATGTGGGTGCGTTGGAAGCGAATGTAGGAGGCTTGACGGTCATAGCCCAATACGTGGGCAAATATGTGCCCGATTTTACTTCGCTGGTCCTGCCGGTGCTTACAGACCCTCTGAATCCCCTGGCGCAAATGCAATATGCCAACGCCATGATCGATTACGAAAACCGTCAGTTTAACCGTCGGATTTTTCATCAGCAGGAAAGAACGAATCATGCCGTTGCGCTTTCATTAACTAAATCAGTAGGTTATGATGCCTGGGAATTGATGTGCACGGGTTATTATGATATTACTTCCGAAGAATGGATGATTCAGCCCAAAGTGACTTACAAAATAAGTGATGCCCTGACAGCTTCATTAGGTGGTAATTACATGCACGGTCCCAATAAAACCCTGTTCGGCTATGCTTCAACTATCATGAACGGAGCTTTCATCAGCCTCAAAGTTTCTTTTTGATGTCAAATGTCTAACGTCAAATGTCTAACGTCTAATGTCTAACGTCAAATGTCAAACGCCGTCATTGTGAGGAGTTCGCAGAGTGAACGACGTGGCAACCTCCTCATAATACACCATTCACTGAAAAGGCTTATGAAAAAAATAAAAACCTCCCTCTTCATCATCCGTCACCGCTGGTGGGTGTTATTGCTGACCGGTATCATTCTGCTGGCGGCTATCATACCGCTTACAAATACTAAAATCAATTCTAATCTGGAGTCTTACATGCCAGATACCATGTTGTCGAAAATCAACAACAAGAAAATCGGTGAGTTTTTTGGAAATGACGAAACCATGTTGTTGGTTCTTGAAAATGAAGATGTGCTTCAACCGGCAACCCTGAAAAGGATACAGAATATCAGCGAATCTTTCATGATGAATGATGCTTTCGAACAGGTTTTGTCCTTGTTCCAGACAAAAAATATTCAGTCCGATGACGGGATGATGGTGGTCACGCCGGTGGTTGAAAACATTCCTGAACAACCGGCAGAACGTGAGGCTTTGCGGGAATCGATTCGGAAAAATGACCTGGCTTACGGATTGGTTGTGTCCGAAGATTTCCGGTACGCGATGATTATGCTTACGACCGACCAGCAAATGCCGGACGTTGAACTGATGGAACAAATTCATCAGATTATCGGGAAATATCCGGGAAATGAGAAGGTGTACATGACCGGTCAGCCTTATCTCAGGACCGAAGCAAACGATAAAATAGCACTTGACCTGATGGTGTTGTTGCCAATCGGTTTGTGTGTGATGTTGATTTTCTTGTGGATATCATTCCGTGAATTTAAAGCAATGATATTGCCTTTCTCTGTAGTTGTTTTTTCAATCATACTGGCAATGGGCTTAATTCCTGCTTTGGGATGGGAACTCAGTTTAATAGGTGTGTTAATCCCGATTATGATGATTGCCATTGCAAATAACTATGGTGTTTATTTTGTTGCCAGATATCAGGAAATTAATTACTATCATCCGGGAAGGAACATTGCGAAGATTGTCCAGGAAGTCATAGCATACCTCAAAAAACCAATGATTTTATGTGGTTTGACCACGATTGCCGGGGTACTTGGTTTGGTTGTACATTTGTTGATTCCGGCACGTCAGATGGGAGTTGTTACCTCTATAGCCATTGCGTTTGCACTTTTACTCAGTCTGACATACATTCCGGCTCTCTTTTCAATTATCGGTAAAAGTACCAAAAAACAATACAAACAAGTAAATGAAGGTTTTTTCCATCATTTACTAAGTCATGTGGGAAAATTAGCAACAAATTCTCCCAAACGTATGTCGATCTTTTTTATCGTGTCTTTTTTGTTGCTTTCAGGAGGCGTTTTTAAAATTCACGTTGCTCCTGATTCAAACAAAATACTACCGGAGGACCATGGGTTTAACCGTGCTATCCGGATTGCAGATGAACATTTTGGAGGCAGTAAAACGATTGATATTATGTTCGAAGGAGACGCAACAGATCCGGCTTTATTGAAAAGAATTGACGAATATAGTCATCGGTTGGAGCAAAATCCACTGGTCGGTCGCACGGCCTCCTTATCCATGATGATTAAGAAAATCAGCATGGCTTTGCATGAGCCGGGAGAACCCGGGTATAATGAAATTCCCGAAGATAATTTTGCTGTTTCGCAATATCTTGAATTATATGGGATGAGTGCTGATATTGCCGATTTTGAAAGATTCATCAGTTTTGATTATATGCATACGCTGATGACGGTACAATATCAGGCCGCAAGTCTTCCTGATGTCGAGGGTCTTTTGCAGGATATATCTGAAATGCTGAAAGACGAACCCCAGCCTTATGTGGTAGGAGGAGCCAGTCTGATAGACAAGGAAATCAGTCAGTCGGTCGAAATCGGACAATATTATTCGTTGCTTTTTGCTTTCCTGGCTATTCTGATTCTGTTAAGCATTATTTTCAAAAGTGTTACTGCCGGAGTGATGGGTAGTTTGCCACTGGTCTTTGCAGTGTTCTGCACATTCGGACTGATGGGCTGGGTCGGCATTGAGCTTAATATTGTCACAGCACTGCTTTCATCCATTTCTATCGGGTTGGGAGTTGATTTTACCATCCAGGTTTTCTGGAGGATAAAAACAGAACTGATGTACACGGATAATTGGCAAAAAGCTATTGATAAAGCCGTGCGTGGTATCGGAAGAGGAATTACGATTAATGCCTTTTCCGTCATGATAGGCTTTTCTGTGCTGTTTTTATCAGCTTTTCCCTTTATTCAATCATTTGCATTTCTGATTATCATCAGCTTGTTTCTTTGCTTGATTAGTGCCTTAGCACTTATACCGGCCTTGTGTATGATTTTAAAACCGAAGTTTTTAAACGACCAACGACCAACGTCTAAAGTCAAATGTCTAACGTCTAAAGTCTAAAGTAATTTGTCATTTGACGTTGGACTTTAGACATAAAAAATAAATTATGAAAACAACAATCATTTCAATTTTGATCTTTTGCGCCTTCGCACTGACCGCGCAAAACGCACGGGAAATCAGTCATAAATACATGAATGCCACAGAAGTGGGAGATATGGAAATGATTTCCACGATTAATATTTACGATGCCAAAGGCAATGTTAGAACCCGTCAGATCAGTACTGCTTCCCGTAAGTTTTCCGAAAGCACCAAAATGCTGATTCGCTTTCTTGCCCCTGCGGATGTAAAAGGCACTGCTTTACTGGTATATGATTATGAAGATCAGGATGACAGTCAGTGGATTTACATGCCTGCCCTGCGTAAAGTCAGGAGAATCGTCAGCACCGAGAAAGGCAAAAACTTCATGGGCTCCGAATTTACCAATGCCGATATGAGTCGCCCCAATCAGCAGGATTTCGATTATCAGCTGATTGGAGAAACCACGCTGGAAGGCAGGAAATGCTGGAAAATCAAAGCAACAGGTAAAACAGATGCCCTTAAACTGCAAAACGGTTTCAGTAGCAACATCAGTTACATTGATCAGCAAACATTCCTGTGTTACAAGATTGAATATTTCGACATGTCGGACAAACTGCATCGCATTCAGTACATTACAGATTACAAAAAACAGACAAACGGCAAATACTTTGCTTACCGGATGACCATGCAAAACGTACAAAACAACAGAAAGTCGGAGATGATCGTGGATAAATTTCAGTCTGGGTCAAAGCTGCCGGAGAATACTTTCTCGCCTGCAATGATTGATAAATTTTAAACTTGATGAACTAAAATGCATTTTTTTAGATATATAACGGCTTTGATCTTGTTGCTTCTTTGTTATCTAACAGGCTTTACACAAACCATTGAAGTGATCGTAAGCAATATACGCTCAAACAAGGGACAGCTTTGTGTTGGTCTGTTTGAAAGTGAAGAAGGATTCAAAAAAGAACGACCTTGTTGGGAGAAATCCTATTCAAAATTCCAAATTGAACAAGAAAAGGTTGTGTTGACCATTTGCATACCTCCCGGAACTTATAGTTTGTCGGTACTTGATGATGAAAATGGCGATGGAAAAATGAATTATAATATGATAGGAGTACCCCGGGAAGGATTTGGTTTTTCGGGTTATGAACATAAAGGTATCCGAAAGCCACAGTTTAAACAATTCCAGTTTAAAGTTGAAGGAGTCGAAAAAGTTATAATAGAGGTAGTGATGAAGTATTTTTGAATATATTTCTACAGTCTTGCTGCCAGAGGCAGCATAGTTTAGTCACCAGCCAGCTTGCTGGAACATGAAACAACATAGAACTGTGGCTTCCAGAGGAAGCTGGCTCTTATATCCTAAAGTGTCGCTACCTACGGCAGCTTCGTAGGTAATATGACCGTTTATGCCAGTAAGCAAGCTTACTGGTTACTAAACTTCACTTCCTATGGAAGTTGTCAGGCAGTATAACGTTTGCAGGTTTGGTGGTATTTTACTTTTTTCTCCAATCCTATTGTTTATCAAATAATTATTTCTATATTTGCACCCGCTTTTAAAGCGAAAAACAACATAATTAATTTTAAAAAGTTAGTAAACAGTATGTTAAATCATTATGAAACCGTTTTCATTTTAACTCCCGTTTTGTCTGATGCTCAGATGAAGGAAGCGGTAGAAAAGTTCAAAGCCGTTTTAACAGAAAACGGTGCGACTATTACAAATGAAGAGAACTGGGGGCTGCGTAAATTAGCGTATCCTATCCAAAAGAAATCGACAGGTTTTTATTCACTGTTGCAGTTCGATGCAGAACCGACTGTAGTTGCAGCGCTGGAAACCATTTATCGTCGTGATGAGCGTGTGTTAAGATTCTTGACTTTCCGTTTAGACAAGTATGCTTACGAGTATGCGGAAAAAAGAAAAGGTTTAAAATCTAAAGAAAAGGAGAACTAAAACATGGCAGCAAATCAAGGAGATATCAGGTATTTAACCCCCCCGACAGTAGATCTGAAAAGAAAAAAGTATTGCCGTTTCAAAAAGAGCGGTATCAAGTACATCGACTACAAAGATCCTGAGTTTTTGAAAAAATTCTTAAATGAGCAGGGTAAAATTTTACCTCGTCGTTTGACCGGTACTTCACTGAAGTTCCAGCGTCAGGTAGCTCAGGCTGTGAAGAGAGCCCGTCATCTGGCTTTACTTCCTTATGTAACTGATATGTTGAAATAATCAAAAGCAGGAGGAAATTGTATGGAAATTATTTTGAAAGAAGATGTAATCAACTTAGGTTACAGAGGCGATATAGTGAAAGTGAAAGATGGTTACGGTCGTAACTACCTGATCCCACAGAAAAAAGCCGTTTTGGCAACTGAATCAGCAAAGAAAATGTTGGCTGAAGATTTGAAACAACGTGCTCACAAGCTCGAAAGAATCAAAAACGAAGCTCAGGAACTGGCTGACAAAGTAAAAGATATTACCCTGACTGTTGGAGCTAAAACCAGCTCAACCGGTAAAATTTTCGGGGCCGTTGGCCCGATTCAGATTGCTGATGCATTTGAAAAAGCCGGATTTACAGTTGATCGTAAGGTAATTGTGTTGAAAGAACCTGTGAAAGAAATCGGTTCTTACAAAGCTACTCTCAAACTTCACAAA